>Ga0209489_102365_pt1 | contig 38494 bp, 19 predicted proteins | sample SiratrowhiteBW_FD_187527 | JGI IMG/M metagenome (GOLD analysis project Ga0209489, IMG submission 187527) | Root nodule microbial communities of legume samples collected from California, USA - Siratro white BW (SPAdes) (version 2) | ecosystem: Host-associated > Plants > Roots > Nodule | place...
TTTTTATATATATATATATATATATATATATATATATATATATATATATATATATATATATACTTTATTTGCCAACTACCGGCATAAATAATTGAAGGTCACGGTCTGTTTGGAGTAACTCTCGCATTCGGGTTTCCCCACCATAATTTTTTTAAAATTCTTTTGTAAGGCTTAGCTTCTCTTTATTCTATTAATAATCTATAACGACCCTCAATTATTTTTTTGTCTTTTTAAAATTTTAGCAATGCCGTGCTTCATCACATGGTTTGACAATGATTGTTTCCCAAAACCTAATTCCCTTTCATTTTTTCTAAAATAAAATTTTAGTTTTTATAATCTTCAAAACAATTAGTCCAAAAAGGTATATTATCTTTCTTTTCATTTTATAAATAACAAATTTAGCTGCCAACATATATGCATATATATATATATATATATATTATACATTAGATTTCTCAAAGTTAAAGAGTAGGATTTTACTTTAACTTTAACCTTCTATTTCTATGTGCAGAGAGTGAATTGGCTACCTTAACTTTAAAGTTAAAAACAATTAATGAGGAAGTAATGTGGGTGTATTATTGCGTTTTTGTTTCAATTGAACCATGATTGACGATCCTCTTTTAAATACGTGATATATATCCAATTGGGTGGGCCTATGGATTACGAAGGAATCCTGAAAGAAGGACAAGTGGGTAAACAATTCAATGTATAACAGAAAGATAAACAATTCTCATTTTTTAAAAATTACATTTCTTACACATGTAACTAGTGCAATTTTCTTACTCAGGAATTATGTGGAAGTTGTTTAAAATAGAATAATGTACGAGTCTTCACAAATTGGAGAATAAATTGGGATATCTTTTTGGTAGGTGTGTGTTACTTCATTCAGATTTGTTGATTTTTTAAGGTAGAAATTTGCTGTAGGTGTAGAATATTATAATGCCTTGTCATTTTTTTCATATTAAGAAAATGTCCTCATTTTATTTATCGTAAAAATGTTTAGTGAGAAACCCATTTTTTAGTGAAAATAGTAAATATACATCGTATAGATAAAAAAGTAAATGATTATTTAAAAGTAAATTAGTCATATATATAGAGAGAGAGAGAGAGTTTTTTAAGCGTTATATATATATATATATATATATATATATATAAGAATCACTTATCTTAATTATTAAAATGGAAGGTATAAGTTAAAATGCTTATTTAAAAAATTATTTAGTTAAAAATTTGTTAAGCTCTCACATGATCTTCGAATTTTAAAGGATTTATCAAATATAAATAAATAAAATATACACATTTTTGTCCAAAAATAACTTAATTATCATGATATTTTTACTTGAATTATTTTACATATATTTTTATCAACTATTAATTTATTTTTATTATTATTATTATTATTATCATCATCATTATAACTATTATCTCTCATAATTGAATAATGAGAGAAGAGAATATCACAATAATAACAATTATAGTAAAATAATAATAAGAGTTTCATTAATTACCATGACAGTAACAATGATTATAATTATAAGAGTTCTGACTAAACAACATTCTTAAAGAATAATCAATTGAGATATTTAGTCTATATAATCTACATATATCTTATATACATATTTGATTCTTATTATAATAATATGTTTTAATAATTTGATTACTACATGAAGTTTTAATGAACTGTTAAGTAAATATTTTAATATTAAAATTAATAACTCTGGTTTTCATATAAAGATATTCTGACATGATATGTGAATTGCAAATTAAAGTAGTGAGAAGAAGCTTATGAAGAGTAGAGAAACTAAGTAACAGTAATGTGCAGTTTGAAAGCAGTTGCATGACGACAGAACTTTGTGGCTATCCATCGAGGACGCTAATCGTGCACAAGTACAACTCCACCATGCAAACTGCATGCGCACCCAACTGTGTTTAACTTCTAATCAACCACCACCTTGTTTTGTTATTGTTTAAACCTTCACAAACTCAGATTAGGAACAACCAATCAAATCTGTGTCGTATCGTACACACTCACGCACGCATAATCGTACCCGTATTTTCTACAATCTACTACACCAAGTTGTTGCTGACGCCTGACACACAACCACGTACGGATTTATTGTCTTGTCGGATTCTGTGGTGGTGTCGTCAACTTGCAAGTTTAATTTTCGTGTTTCTTCTACAAAAATTTCTATATTTTCTGCCCCCTCTAATCTATGGTGCTAGCTAGCTACCACGACCGACGTAGTAATTCTCTTTTTCAGGGGCACCAGAAGTTGTCTGTTCTTTTCCTTTGTCCCCTGGCTCTTCTGCAACTAACGCCACCTAATATTAAGAATGGTAGAGAAAGGTATTTATATATATATATATATAGCAACTAGGATCAAATGGAAGATTTATTAAGAATATCGGCAGTTAGATTTCCTTTACAGAATATGTATATTCAGCAGTAGTTAACTAGTTTAATAGTTTTTGGATAAAACAAATTTTAAGAAGTTTAGATTAAATTTGTATTTTTTAAATGTTTTGTTTGGATGAAATAATTTAAGTTTAATAAATTTTAATTATCTTCCAATAACATCAATAATATCGATAACAAAAATAATTAGTATATACATTAATAAAAAAATATCAGCATGTATTAAAAGAATAGAGCCAAATTCACTCGTACAAAAACATATGACAAACAAATCAATGAATAACTTTAGTATATGATGAACAAATAATTTTAACAATGTTAATAAGAAAATAAATTTTATAAATGTTGAATAAAAAAAATACTCTAATTTATATTGATCAAAATCTCATCGTTGTGAATAAAATTATTTATTAATAATGACAAAAAAATAAATTTGTAAATATTCAGAATCTTAATAAATATTGGTTAATAAATATCGTGACCTACATTCTGAATAGATAAAAAAATTATTTTATATCAAATAAAAATAATTTTAATTAACATCATCTATAAAATTGTGTTGGACATTAAAATGATGATGTTAAAACATAAAACTTTTGCTAACGTGAATTGAAAAATAACACTGGTTGGAGGTAGCAAACACTACATTAAAATACAAAATAATATTTCTTTAATGTAGTTAAAAATATATTAATCAACATATATTTCTATCTATTGCATGCAGATAATTTATATGGGTATAAATTATTACATTTTATTTGTAAAATGTAAAATAAACTGTAAGAAATCAAATAAACACAGAGTACTTGTGTAATTATAAAAAAATATATAAAAACAAACCAATAAACATGTGATTTTGCCGAACTCAAAATTTTAGGAGGTTAAAACAAATTAAAAAAAGGGCACTTTTTTAAAATTAATAAAATATTAAAATTATGATATTTTTATTTCAATTTTTTCAAATATTTTATTATGTAAGATTGTCTATTAAATAATTATAATTAATTTTATTTAAAATATATTTTTTCAATTTATAATAAAGACAATCAGTTTAATTTTTGTTGAGACATTATTAATCTTAAATAAAAATTATTAGTTTAAATTTTAAAAAATTCTTTTTAGCTGAAATATTGATACTATAACATTATTTTATATATTATATATTTATTTAAAAAAGAATTTATTATTTTTATATAATTAAGAATATCAATAGATTTATTATTTTTCAATCCGAGTCAAAGGAAGGAATAAGATAAGTAAAAAAGTCAGACAAAAAAAAAATAAGTGAAAAAGTAAAAAAATGAAAAAACAGATAAATAAATAAAAAGTGAAAGAATGAAAAAAAAAATATAGATATCAATTTGACGATGAAATAGTAAAAAAAATAGAAAATTAAAAAATTTATTAAATAAAATTTATTGACTGTTAAATTTCTTTTAAAATAATATTATTAATTTATTAAAAGAAAGTTTCGAAATTATTATTTATTAAATAATATTTATAGTATTAATATAAATTTAAAGTCATTAAAAATATTATAATACTTATATAAAATTAAAATTAATTAAAATATTTTAATTTTTTAATTAAAATTACTTTATAATATAATTTTTAAAATTAAATATTTTTTAATTTTATAATAATATATTAATATTAAATTTTTTTTAAGACATTTAAAATCTCTAAAACATAAAGCATTGTTTTAGGCACTTAAACCTTGAATCAGTCCTAATTTACCTTTTGCTGTCAGAGAGTTCCCTATGTTTTATTACAATGGTGTGATGTGATTAAAGGCATTTTAACAATCTTTAAGGCAACTACCAGTCCCATTCTCATTTTATTGCCGCCCATACGGGGCCCATAGCAAACCTCCTCCTTATTGCACATTTTAGTTCATATATTTGTACATACATGCAGCAATATTATATATAATATAAGTGGGACCAAATTATAAATGCTACCTATTTTCATTAAATCAAGTTGTATTAATTCCACAGTTAATTAAAATTTTATGGACTATTCTCTTTCCAACCCTTTCTTAACTATACTTCTCATTTTTCCTTTTTCATGCTTATTTTTTACTTTTATATTTTTACCTCTGGTCACAACTTAACAATTAATTTCACCTTTTTTTTTTATTATTTTCAGTTTTAGTCAACTTTTCTTGACACCATCACGAATATTTGGTATCAATTATTTTTTTTTTCATTTTCCTAGATAACAAGTTCAGTAAACTACAACTTTTAAATGATAAAAGATGTCGCTAAAAGTATTTTTATAATAAATTAATAAGATTTAAAAATTGGTTGTAATACTTTAAAAATTAATAAGACTTAAGTGGTTGTAATACTTTAATAAATTTTCTACCATTTAATCAATTTATCTAAATTATATATTAATCTTTCACAATTGTAATATTATCTGATCTCAGGTATAATGTGATCATCAGATATTAAAATAAATATAAATCAAAATAAATACAAACACAAAAAAATATAAGTTAATAATTTAAATTATCTAATATAATTATACGTATACATAATTTGATACATAACAATCAATTCACAATAAGTACCATGTAACTCAAGATATCACATAATATAAACAGACTCAAATTTAGTGTATTGAATAGATTCTGAGATTTGCACCTGTCATACTACTTCCAATTTGTGTGTTTCATCTCATTATCATTAATCTTATATGTCAGGATTAATCCATATTACTATCCTCATCAGCCCGATTCTCATCACATAGTAATATTCACCTATAAGATATCAATAGTTGACCAGATCTTTAAATAATGCACATCCTATTACTTCTCAGCACAGATGTTTACTTTCTTGAAAACACTATGTCTACACAACACATACAATTCATATCATACATCATTAGTTTTCATTCATCTATTCATTCACTTTCGTTCCAATTCTAATAATCTCAAGAAAACTTCACCACTTTATATAATTGTTCAATATCAAATACAATTACTCAATCAATTATCCATAAGGACATATCCAGAATAATACCTATCAAAATCTTATCACAAGTAATACTCAATCCACCAAACAACAATAAAAAGTTCTCACATGCTATTTTCTAACACTATTATTCAAATCAGGTCAATTAATCACATCAAATCAAGATAAACAATCAATCTCATTCAGTGTTCAAAGACCAATCAGATCTGCAAGAAAAACTTTAGCATTGATAATCATATATTATATGATTTAATTCTTATTTAAGTCTTCAATTCTTATTTAAAAGTAACAAAATAGTATAAAAACAAGTTATTAGCTTCCCTTACCTAAAACGATGATCTTTACAACCATTTCTCAAATATTTGACAGAAATACTAATTCAATATTTTAGGGATATAAAATAAGTTATAAGAACAAAACAAAACTAAATTTTAATACAATCTTAATTAAATTGAGAAAAATATTTTTATCTTACTTTTATTAAGATTGATGACAAAAATTTAAAAAAAAATAAAAATAAATAAATTTTTATAACAAATAAAAATTTATTATATTTAAGATTCTAATAACTTAAAAATGATCTTAAACATCTCAATTACTATAATGTACAGTCATATTATCAAACAGACTATGTATGAAAAATTAGAGAAAAAGGAGAACTTAAAGAGAATGAAAGACAAAAGAAAAAAAAAAAAAAAAGTTAAAGGTGCATGCACCGTGTGTGTTTTTATTTTTGAAAGTTAGTGGGCGTTTCATCTATACTTGCGTTTGTTTTGGTGAGAAATGTTGCTGTATATCCCAACTTTTATTTTTGAAATTTAATCAGCTTTAGAAAACTAATTTCAGAAACATAAGACAACACTTTGGAAACTTATTTCCACAATTACAAAAATGAATTTTAAAATCTAGTTTCTTGAATTAATCAATATACATATTAGCTTGCTAATTTGAAAAAAAAAAGTATTTTAAAAATCTTATTAAAAATGAGTTTTAGTCGTTAATACTAAAATAGTTTTTGTTGTTGGTTGGTTATAATAATACATGTACTTTGAGACTTGTATATAGTTAGATTAAAATTATTCTATATTAATTAAAATTTAAATAGTTCAAACAATATATGGTGATAAATATTTTATATAGCAAAATTAAATCAATTCATTTATAGACTAAAATGTTTCAAATTAATTATTAAAATATTTGTTTAGATAATATTAAAATCAGGTTAGTAATATTGAATATCATTATTTACTTATTATAAGACATAATTCAATGATAATAAACACTTATACAAAAATGGCATAGAAGAGATTACAATTTAATATGTTATTAAAATATATCATCCTAATTCATCAATGTAAATTTAAGTATTAAAGTTTATAAAATTATAATCAACCAATTCACTAAGTTTTATCAATTAACTTCTTAATGTATAACTATCCCACATTTTCATCACTAAAAATCAAGTTTAAATTTGAATGTGGTGGTTTCAAAATTAAATAACTAATCATATTATATTTATTTTCAAATTCCATATTCAAACCTAAAAGTACAATTAAAGTTGAAGAACAAACAACTAATCAATGTCATATTAAATAATGTTAAAATGACAGATGAAATAACATTTGAATATTATGAATTAATTAACCAGTGCATGATGTTAATATCTAGTTACATAAGTTTTTTTTTTTCTCAATTTTATTTTATAATAAAATAATAATAGATACATGTGGTTGAGATATTAGTTTCAAACAAGAATTTATGTCAACCTAGTCTTTCCTTATTAATCCGTTCTACAGTGATACGAGTCTATTATGTTACAAATTTATCTGATTTACTTCTAGATCTAAAATTTTTCATAATCATAAAAAGATAATAATATCAATAAGCCATTTCACAAAGTAATAAAAAATATTATAAATAAATGTTTAATGCGACAAATATTTAAAAAATATTATAAACTTTCAATTAATTAATTTCTAGTCAATATTATAAACGAAAAATCAATCCAATGATCAATATGCAAAATCAGATATAGGAAAACAAAACCATAGTTTGAGTCATCAAATAAACCTTTACAAAGTCGTCATAACCCCAATCGCTACTGAGGAGAAACAAATTAATTGTAATAGAAATTGTCCCTGCAAGGGAGAAAATAAAAAAGAAGAAAAGGCACGCATTGAGTTTTAAATACTCTTTTACCTCAAACCACCTTATGCCCAATGTAAACAAGTTGGATTTAATCACATAAGTGTCACCATGCATTTTTTTTCTCAGTTGCTTTCTGGTTCAACATAAATTAGCTAACGTGGAAGTCCAACCTTGTACTCGTGGTAGGAGCAATTACACCTTTGTGGGTGAACCTCTAATTAATTTTTTCTACCAATGTGTTTTTGCACACCTATGTGGACATAACTAAAATTTTGTGAATAAACCAACAATTTTCTCTTTTAGTACACTTCCCACACCCTTCTGAGTTGATCTCTTATACAATTTATATGTCTCTCATACAAATTTAGTTATAACAACATGAAGTTATTTTATGATGAAGGCATGGTGGATAAAAATTAGCAAAAAATTGACTATGTATAGTTGCCACCTAAAATACCAATAAACATCTAAATAAACAAAAATCTTGTACTCATAAAGGACATAAAAAATGACTAACCAATTTCAAAATAATAAGTTCAATCATAACTATAATATAAAAAAGTAGATAAAATAATTAATATTATAATATTACAAAATACATATTATCTTGTGTTTGTATTTTATTTTAGAGAAGAAAATACAAAATTGGTATATCATTTCGTCGACTTATGTGTAATAATTTGTTAACTTACCTATTATTATATATCTGACTTTTATTTGTTGATTTTTGAACATCTCTATATCGACTTCATGTCTTCAATATCTTTAGCTTGACTTCATTCATTCAGTATATTTAGTTTGACTTTATTCTTTAAGCATCACTAGCTTGGTGATCTCATACCTTAAACATCTATAGTTTAAGCTCACACCTTCAATATTTCTATTTTTGATCCACTCATTAACTTCAAACCTCTAAAATCTTTAGCTCAACCTCATGCCTTCAATATCTATAGCTAAACTCATTAAGTATGTTTAACTTAATTTCATGTCCAAAACATCTATAACTTAGTTTTACATTGAGAATTTCTAGTTTGAATTCACATCTTGAACATTTATAGCTTGTTGGATCCACAACTTGAGGCTTTTTTTTGGACTTCATGCCTAAAACATTTATTGCTCAATTTCACGCTTTCAACACACTAGCTCGATCTTGTATCATGAATAATTTTTTTTATTGAAAAGTCAACACACCATATCAACTAAAAAGCTAAACATTGTGTTTTATCTAGTGGTGTAATCCTCACTTAAACTTATAAGGATCCATCAACTTTAAAAAATAATTTTACCAATAAATGCTGTGAAAAATAAAGAATAAAAGATAAAACAAAAAAAAAAGTGAAAAAGATGGAAGAACACTCCTCATTCAAAGAACTAAAAAATAAGTGTAAGATTAACTTATCGCTAAAAAAACTATCCAAGATAAGCACCTAAATTAAAAATATCAAAATCTAAAAAAACTTGAAAATGTCATAAAAACTCTAGTTCTCATTTGCTGAAAATAAATTTCATACCAATAATGACTATATATGAAATTAAACACCTGTCATGAAATTAAAAAATAAAAAAAGGCTAACATAATTAGAAATTACTACCTTCTTTAAGGTAGTGAGAAAAAAGATTAAGAAGTCACAACTATTTTTGTAAAAGTCATAAATGATAATGGATAATTATATATATTAATGACACTTTAAGTTATTTAGAATTAGTTAATAAAACTTAATTATGTTATTTATAAATATACTAAAAACTTATATAAGAACAATGAATGTTTCGAGAATATTCTAAATTATTTTTAGAAAAAAATATTTAATTTCAACAAATCTTAAAACAATAAAAGGTTGTCTTTTAAAAAGGAGCATTATATTTTAAACTATTTTTTTCTATTTTTCTTCTTTAACTCTTATACCCTCTCTCAAAAACCCTCTCTCAAACCTCACTCCTTTTAGTTATACAACCATTATAGTATCATATGAGAATATATGACAAAACCATAAGACATTGTATCAAAATATTCAACTAAATCTGAAAACACGACTAATTAAATATGTAAGGCATTATATCGAATCAAACTATAATAAAACACATAACAATACTATTAGATTATACTAAAAAAAATAGCAACTACTGATACCATGCTCAATGCAATAACACTAAACTATATTATAGAATATAAACATTCATATTAAACAAATACTTATAAAGTATCAGAAAAAATATTAAACAATTTTAAATAAATATAAATAACACTATAATTCATTTCAGAGATCTTATTTAATAACTAATTTTTCAATTTGTTACAAATAATGCAAATTTTTAATAAAAAGTTTAACTAAAATGAGACTTTTATAGCCGGGTCTTATTGAATATAATGAACTGAATTCATAGTTAAGATTATTTCACATTTTGTTAGTTGAAATTTTCTATGATTATTATTTTCAAAATTTCATTTTATTTTATTCTTAGTTATCATTTTATGTCATGGGAATTTCTAAATATCCTAATTTACATCTTGAACTATAATCAAATCTTCCGTAATTGTTTTTTTTCAAATTTTCGTATATTTTATAATTATTTCTTTATGTATACTTTTTAATTATTTTTATTCTTTTAATTGTTATCAATTTTATTATTTAAAAAAACTACTATGAATAAAATTATAAAGTTTATAAAGATAATTTATTCCTGTAATTGTTTTTTACTTACATCTTTACAACTTTAACACAAATTTTAGTAATACTCTTTTTCTTTATTTTAATAGCTATTATAATATTTATTTTTTAATTATGATTAATAAATAAATACTCGTACGCATAAGTGCATATCTGATTATTAGTTATATATAAAAACAATTTTATTTTATAAATGTTTTTTGATATTACTCTTATAAATATAACTGATTTTTATTAATTTATAAAAGGACTTTTCATCATAATTAGTAGTCAATATAATGAAAAGCCAGTTCCTTTTATTTTAAATATATAATTTTTTAAAAGTTAATAAAATATACTTTTATACACTTTTTTATTATTTTAATTCTCAATAAAATATATAATTTTAGCTAATTTAAAGTATAATCCTAATTCATATTTAATATAAATTTAATTTAAAATGATTAAATTTAAATTTAAATCAGGTATGATTAGCATGACGAAAATAATGAATTCTAGACTTTCATAAAAAAAATAAAAAATATTTATTGCTGGGAGCTACCTTGGGCCCAACACTTTCAGTTCCTGCTACAGGACATCCAGTGGATACAAGTTGTATGGGGAAGAATTCAGGGTTTTAATATTTAATCATGAACCATAGTAATTGTAATTATCCCAAAATAAACCCTTACATATAAGGAATAGTGAAAATCTATTGAAATTTGGAAAAATAGAGAGAGGTCTGCAAGATTTACACCAATTTCCTTTGAAGCCAGATTCAGTTGCAATCACGGTGCCATGTCGACGACGCCGGAAGCGGAAGCGGAACCCTCCTCCGATCACATTCACTCGCTTCCGCTAGTCGACCTCCGTCTTCTGTCTCAGCCAGAACTCTACACTCTCTCCCTCTCTGGCGCCACTCACCGCCAACGCCGCGCCAACGAAAACGATTCCGTCATTCCCAAAATTGACCGTTCCAATTTCAACGAATCTGCGGGCAGCCGCAAACAGACCTATTCCAAACTCCGCCTCAACAAGCCCAAACAAAATTCCGCGGTTCCGGCCTCCTCTTCTTTCCACATTCCGGCGCCCGTCGACCAAGAAAACTCCCAAATTATCTCTCTGCTGCAGCAACTCTTTGGCGTTGAGCCTCTCCGCAACGCGCCGCTCCTCGACCATGGCGATGCGGCGGACCGCCAACTGTTTCCAGTCCATGTCGATTTCAAACAACCTCCTCCTTTGTCGGTGTCGTTTCAGAACGTTCCGATTGACGTTATTGATGCTTCTAGTAGGAAGAGGAAGCGCGGGCGGCCCAGGAAGAACGAGAATTCGCTAGTGGTTTTTGAGGAAGAGACCAAGAAGGTTAACGAAGAGGGCAGCGCAGTGACCACTGTCAACGATAGGGGATTTGGTGTGGACGCGGATGGTTTGGATAATGATCCGTTTGGGGAGGAGTTGAAGAGAAGGACCGTAGGGTTGGAGACCGAGCGGCAGTTGTTGGAATTCTTGGAGACTTTGAATGGAGAGTGGGCGAGTCAGAGGAAGAAGAGGCGGATTGTCCAGGCTACTGATCTTGGCGACTTGTTGCCTCCCGGATGGAAGATAGTTATTACCCTTTTGAGGAGGGCAGGTCGTGCTTCTGTTGTTTGTCGCCGTTACGTAAGGTTTTTTCTATTCCTTCTCCTTTTCATTTCATAGACTCTCTGATTACATGCGATTGATTTTGTTCTTTGATTGGTTCTTTAATTCAATGTCTTTATACTTAGAACTATGCTTTCACATTTTGTATGGCTACTTGTTATCGTGTATACTTACAAACTGGGAGGACTGTATAATGCTTCCGAACTAGGTTTTAAATGGTAACTCTAGTAATAGATTGTTGGAGATTTCACGCTAGCAAGATAAGACCAATTTATGGAATATAAGTGGGGCGATCCTTATTTTACAAGTCGGTTTTATAAAGTCAAGTTAAGTTTAAACTCACTTCCTAATATGGTATCAGAGTCTATTCTAACAAAGTTTGAGGGACTTATCCGGTCACTATCTACAAATATCTAGTCTCCATGCATGAGTTGAGTAAAGAGATGTGTTGGAAATTTCATATCGACTAAAGATAAGACTAATTCATGATATATAAATGGGGACAATCTTTACCTTACAACTTGGTTTTGTAAGGTTGAGTTAGGTTTAACTTCACTTCTTAAACTGGTTGTATATTGAGACATTGTTGGAAATTGCAGATAAATGAGGTTGATGGGCCGACATTGCGGTTTTGAAAACCTTTACATTGTACTCAAAATCGTGTTGTTGAGAGTTTTTTAGTCTTATTCCGTGTTTCAAGGAAGTGGGTTGAACGATTGAGTTTCTGTACATATCTTTAATTTTATCAACAGTGACTAGTTACCTGCATCAGATTTCAGGTGTTACCTACCTGAATATTTGCCACCTGTCTCTCAACTTCTGATAGACCTTTAGCATTCGGCTAGATTTGCAATTTTGAAAGATTCCTTTTAAAGTCTTGTGGCATTTAACTAGTACGATTAGAAGAGTTTATCAAAATTTAGTGGTATTCAATTGAGACTTTTTATTACAAACAGAAGAAAGATTCAAATTTCGATGGATTATTTTGTAGATTGAGTTATACTTTTCATTAGAATGTATAAATAATACACTCATCTAACTCGCACTCAAATTCTCAAGCCTTATTAGACTTTTTGTTCTCTCATTACCAATAGTTCCTTTCGTTTTGGTTGAAATTTATACATTATTTGGTCATTTTTCCCCATATCCTACATGCCTTATCTACAACCAGGTAAATAGATCTCTAACTTTTTTTTTGCCTTCACCAACTTGTTTGGACTAATTCATTGTGATCATCACTAAGAAAAAATTTAAAAAACGCTTAAAGACTTTGGCTACTTGGGTTATATTTTGTGTTTGGTAAAACACATAAAAGCAATCTTCTATTTTATAGGTATTATGGACCTATTCTACTGTAGAAAAGTCTTATTACACCATTTTCAAACACAATTACGATGATGTGGACCACCATTTTTAATGCTTTTTACCCCTTTCTCATCATGCCTCAATTTGTGTACCTTTTCCACGGCTTTTTTCAATGCACTGCTACGAAGAAATAAAAAATTGATTATAAAAATTCTATTTAAAAGTAATTTACAAATATTTGATTAGTATGATGGGTAAAGAAAAAAGAACTAGAATCAGCTACCGAAAGTTTGGAAACAAATATTCTATCGAAAACATTTTATTGCTCTGTTATCTTTTTCATTGACTTAATGTTTGATAAAAATATCATGGAGTCCTTTCAAATCTTGTAAATCCATAGATCTTATACATTCTTTCTATATAAAAACATTGAAATTCTAACTAAAAAGTCTTGATTGTAAAAGTCTTAAAAAAATCTTATGTCATATAGTCTTACAAAGTTTATAAGATTTTTTTATGTCAAATTAATGTTTTAAATCTATAATCCAATTATACATGTTGTCAGACTAGGATTTGACTGGTGAGTCTGAAGACCTATTTCCTAAATTGTTCCTGAATCATGAATAACAGGAAGATTCACTAGCAATAATGAAAATACTGTCAGAAAGTATTTTAGCATAAAAGCATTAGAAAACATTGGTTTTGACATTGCGTAATTCAGTTGGCTAAGCTACACATATTAATTGTAATTGTACAGGTTCAATTCCTCGCAATTTGCTCCATCCTTTTCGACTACTTTATCCTTTCTCTACCTTTCCCCATTTGAGCCTACCATTGGACCAAAAAGAAAGTGAATTAGCATTATAGTTAAAAAGATTGAAAAAAACTTCAACATAAACCAATATTCATCACAAAAAAAAATATATAGATCATGATTCAAGTCATAACAGTAGTGACAAAAATCAAAACGGGAATGCACAGAACCATTTGTATAACCCAATGTTTAAATAACGCACTATAGCAGTGCTGAGAGGCCCTTTCCCACTATAAGGGGCTGTTTTAGCTGTGAGCAAGCAGACCAAATGACAGGCTTAATGGTGGGTGCTACAGTGTTTGTGTGTTTATTCCAAAAAAAATCCCTCTGATCAGAGACATTAGGGCTTTTTGAAGGGCTATTTTTTGAGTTTAAATGATAAACATGAGTTCGATTTAGAAGATGATGATAATTTCTATCAAGTAAATGTGTATTTGACTGGTACTTACTTGCATGCTTTGTTTAAGACTATGACTTTTTAGTGTTAAATATTAATGTTATTAATTTTTGGTAATTCTTGTCATCTTTTAGACTTTACATACATTATATCTATACCATTATATAAAGAGACACACCATTTGTAACTTCTTTTGGTGTCATCTCTTAATTGGACAATTTTAACCTTTAATAAATAAAAAAATTATTTTTTATTTAATAAAATAAATAATTGGATAGCTTTTCTTTTTTTCAAAATAACTAAATAACTTTTATTTTCAAAATTAACGGCTATATAATTTTTTTAATACTATTTTGACAAAATTATATATATATATATTTTAAATTGTACTATTATTTTTATTTATTATTCATAAAAATAATAAAATCATAAAATTGTATATATTTTAATCTAATAATAATGTGAATACTTGGCCAGTATACTATAAAAAGAATTCAAAGTTGTAGCCTCCCCTGCTATAGACTATCTATGTATATCATTTTTGGAGCTTGCTACTACACTTTGCTCCCTTGGATTTAAAACATCCGCCCAGGCCGTGCGAAAAAGCAAGTCACTAGACGACCGATATGGATGGTTATAAAGCGCAATTTTTGTGATTCAGACAACTCAATGTGTTTCAGCTCCAAAAACTATTGTGGATGTGATCTGAATTACTCTATCTCTGAATTGAGTTGCAAGAATCTTGTCACAAATCTTACAATTCTGATACTTTGAATTTTTAAAGCATGACATTTTTTTGGTGCATGTTATGTTGAAAGCAGAAAAAAATGGAAGTAGGATTTTTTTTTTTCTAGGTTAGAAATATAGAAGGCATGAAGGCACAAGTCTAATTTATGAGAGGAATAGGTGGTTTCCAAAAGGATACATTAATTTAAATACCATTGGCCTATCTCTTCGAACATTGTTTGAGTTTACGACAAAATGCAGAGTACTCATTTTCTTGCCACCAGTCCACTCAACTATTAGAAAAAGTTTCAAGATGTTAAATTGAATTCTAACCAAAAAAGAAGAAAAGTAGAATATTGAATTTATGATTGCATGCAAATTAATCATCTGATTGCCACCAGTCGATTATACTATAGAAAGAGTTTCAAGAATGGTAGTCAATAGCGGTTAGTGACCCAGACTGGCCATCCCCAGAACTGCTATAGCAGGATAGTGGTAGTAGGATTACCACTGTTTTGATGTATATTACATAATGTTTATTATATATATGTGTGCGTGCTGAAAAATAAGGAAAAACACCTACAATTACAAAGGTTATGATTAAGTTTCATAATCAAGAGGTCCAAACAGCAAAGGCAACAAAACAACCAAGTGCCATGTCCAAAACAACCAACCATGAATCACCACTGTAGCTGAACGAAAAAGAAAACCAAGAAGAAAGATGGGTGCAATTCTTGCAGGAAGTTGAATGTCTCGTGGGAAGTTTTGCCAAAAGCACTGTTGAAAATGTCTTGAAGCTGCTCTAAAATGTCACTTGAAGCTGAGAGGCTGAACATCGGAGGGAGTTGTTTGGGAAAGAAAAGTGAAAAAGAAAATAGGGCAAAAAATTGTGGGTTATAGTTTAAAAGGTAAACCTACACTGTCAATGAAATCCTGAATAACAACACTGCTTTTGGGCTGTAATTGTTCCCTTTAGGTTAAACACTACTCGTGTCACACAAAATGGCAGTATTCTTTGCGATTTTAGAAGTGACGGTAGCAACACCAATGTGCGATGCAGCCTTCCCTGTAGAGGGAGTGCCACTCCGCTCTGTACTGGTGTGATAGTGTCACTAACGCGCGCTATTGATTACTATGGTTTCAAGATGGTAAATTAAATTCTCCTTGTGGAAAAATTGGACTAGATTGGCCTTTTCCAAATCAATTGAAAAATAAACTCAGTATTTGTTAAGTTTTTAAGAGAATTCATCTTAAAATTCAAAATATGGAATGGAATTGGTGAAGTTGGTTATTATATGTGGAAAAGGATGGAGAGAGATTAATGATGTGTTGTGTTTGATTGAGATGTTAATATTAACCGTAGGGTTTAATATATAACCATGCACTGGCATATTTTCTTGGGGTTTGGAAAGGGGTGGCTTGTACTTTTTGAATGTGTTCTGGAGTCAAAACGTTTCTGTATATCAATATACTTTTTTTTTTATATTCTCTGTTAATATTTGGCCTTCTTTGGAGGTATGTTTTGTCTTCAGTATCTGTTTAATGTATTTGAGCGAATATTATCTAGTCTTCTATTGTGAAAGAAGAGCTGCAGATATTCCTTGTTTGCTGAAAAATGTTATTATTGATTTGGTTGCATCCTAATATATCCCTTTATATTTTTTTTTGTTTTACTGTTGGTGTTCTCCATGGTTTTTAAGTTCAAAATAATAAATAAAAATTAGAAAATGTTTAAAATAGGAGACACATATTTGAATCATGAAGGCTTCAAATTTATTTTGCGATCTGTATTCTTAATTGATATATTTTTGAAAATGAATGTTATAGCACTAATAGAAGTCAAATATAGATATGGGTATGGGAAAGACATGTGTTTGCCATATATTTTAGGCTGAGGGAAGTTGAGTGGGTTGAGTTATTCAAAAAAGGATCCTGTCTTTGCTCCGTCCCAGGGAGAGATGTTTGGGACCTTTGTGTGTGCCTTTGGGCTTTGATGGTATTTTCTTTTGGTTTTAGTAAAAAATATTTATTATCCATTTTCGAGTTAGTGGGCTTTTATTTTGGCATCCATGATTTTTTCAGAATACCTTCTTAATTCATCCAGGTTAATGTGAAGTTTATACGTGTTGTGGTTTTTGCACTATTGGTCATCATAGTAATGAATCATAAAAGTACTGGTTTTGATTTTCACTTTATTCAAATTATGCGAATATTTTCTACCTTTTTTCTTAGCCTTATGATCTCTGAATTATATGGACTGCAGTGCTTTGGCATTTCAATTTTTCTATTCCTGCAGATGTTGCAATTTCTCTTAAACTACTTGTTTTCTCCTACATTCTTAGTAATATTTAGAATGATATCATTTTCTTTTTTGGTTCTAAGACATCCTTTATTAATTTTTCCCCTTGAGAAAATTTATTTTATTTATTTACTCACTCAAACATGAAATCCCTATCAATCCCATCCTTCTTATTTCACTGTAATTCTGTTAACATAAAAAGCTCATGAGATATGACACCATTTCACCTAAAAAAGCTGCATTTTTTTGTTAAAAGGATAAAAAAGTACGGAGAGATTAAAACATTTGGGAATTTGAAGTTTAAGATTAAAATGATAAAATTAATCCTTAAGGAACGATGTTGCTTTTAAGTATTTTCTCTTATGACTTGTTAAGGATGTGGATATTTACTTGTAGCAGATGTAACCTAAATTCTAGTGGTTCAAATTTTTACTTATATTAAACTGTTGCTTTCTTGTAGACATTACTGTTATTTACACTTGATTCTTACGTTCTCTAATTTGATTCCAATCAGTCCCGGTGGGCACCAGTTTGAGTCTTGCAAAGAAGCTTCTGCATACTTGCTTTCTGTTTCTGGTGTTCAAGATAAGGGCCATTTAAAATCTAGTTACACTGATGATGGTGCTCAGCAATTGTCCAGTAGTATGAACATGGCATCTGAAAGTGTAAGCTAATATATTAACGTTTCATTTATTTATTTTTTTCAATTCCAATAATGAAACGAACTGCTTAAGTTTTTTTAACATGCACAGAGTGCTGGTCATGTCCCTACTGGAGACACGAAGATTGATGCCAATGCAAATTATTTGACTTTACCTGGTGCATCTATCCACTCTGGTCTGGAGAAGCAGGCCCCAATATCATCATCAATTGGGAGTGAAAATTTCAATAGTGATCTGGCTTTGGGTTGTAAATTAGGAGATGCTAGTGAAGATTTTAGAGGCTTTGACCATCAAGCGGAAGATAAAAAACTGCTGGAGGCTGATAAGAATGATGGAAGTTCAGTTCAGGGATGTTCTCACGTGAATGATAGAGTTTGTAACGTAGGCAGTGAGAAGTTGGTTGGTGCTATTGAGTCTACTGATACTGCATGCAATCTTTATATTCCTTTAGTTTTGTCAACTCCTTTCTCCAATAATAGTAGTGACAATGGTCAAATTTCAGAGGATATAAATACTGCCACATGCATAAAAGGGAGCATTAGTGATTTTGCTAGTCAGGATAAAAATACTGGACGCCCTGAAGCCTTTCCCTGTGGAGTTGACAACAATGGGATTGGGCTTTCTGTGAAATTTGTAGAAGAGAACGCTCAGAAAATAAGTTTTGATAGCAGCATACTGGCTCCAAATTCTGAGGGAAAAATATTTGCTGGTAAAAATTTAGGGGATAGAAATCTTATCAGTTCACAGGAGGATATGGAGAATAGAGATGAAAAGGTCATTAATGATGACAAACAACTAATTGTGTGTAGCACAGACCAGGCTGAATTTAAAGACGTTTCTAATGATGTTAAGCTGCAGAGTAGTTCTGAGGATTGTTCACTTGTCTCATCTCATTGTGAACTTAAACATACATCACTAAGTAATATGGACAAGACACAGACTTCCGAGTTGAAGGACTCTGCTGAGATGGACAAGATACAGACTTCCGAGTTGAAGGACTCTGCTGAGGAAAATATTTTTGACAGTGATCTATTTAGCTCATCTATTGATGAAAGAACATGTGTTCACACTGGTTACATTAGTAATGTTTCTTTTAGCTCTTGCACACAAGATGCATCTGAGTTTGGTGGATTTGATTTTGCTTCTGATCTTAAGTTAACTAAGGATGCTAATGCTAATCATATTCTTTCTAATGAGGATGCTGTGACGGGATGTTTACAGGAAAGGAGTTCCTTGAATGACCAAAATAGCATGATGGACAATCTGTTGCACAAAAGTTCTGAAAGTAACTTATTTGCTCTAACTGCTAATCAACACCCTTCTGCTTTCCATGATAATGTGAATGATATCTGTGATGGAACCTTTGATGCACTAAAAGCTGTTGATGCTGGATACGTGGAGCCTCAGTTGGACATTGTTTCTTGCAGCAATATTGCTGTAGATGCATATACTACTGCAAGCATTGTGCAGGAAAACTCACAAGGATGTGTATCTGTTCCTCTTGGTGGAAGTATATTAAACTTTGAGAACAAAAGTGATGATGGTGTTAATAAATCAAATAAGTCTTGCTTATCAGAAAAGGCTCAGAATGAAGTTGAAATATTCCAAACTGACTCTATGGGTCTACCCAAATTTCTTTAGCAGTTCTTCGATAGATTCAGATGCAGATGTGGTGACACATGCATGCAGCGGAGGAAATATTTTCTTTAATAAAACCTGTATGATAGATTTGCTGAGTGTGCTGGTAACCACAAGGCTCTGCTACTGTATATATTTTCGATTTCCCATTGAAGATGATAAGCTAGAACAGGTAATGATTATATTTACATTATAATAAATTATTCTCTGCTTAAGTTATTTCTCCATTTGTGCCTTTCTGGTCATAGTGATTTTGGAATTCGTGATGAAATTTAATAATGGCAGATGTTTTATTTTAATCCTAATACAGGAATATTAGGAATAAATACTTAAGACGTGGATGTATTTTGTTAAAGAGACACGATTGGTTAAGATTGTTTTCGGAGTTGATACCCTTGTGCTATGAGCTATTGCCTAAACATCTTTTGCCTTGTCACCGATGATGGCATTGGGTATATATAGAAAATGCGTAATGATGAAGCAGGTTAAACCACTAATCAATGGTTTTGAGTTTTAAGGCCCTTTGCATTAAGAACATGGAAATGCCATGCTCTAGCCAATTGCAAGAATGAATATCAATCATAAATAACTATAATTACACTTGTATTAATCAATTACGTGTAATTTTGTAAATTTGATCAGTTTCTTGCATCTTTTTTATTGTGAGAATAGAATAGTTAAAACAGTTAAGCCAAAGACTGGATTTTACCATCACCTTGTTTCAATGTCAACATTTTAAAATATCTAGCGTTGAAAACGGCTGTGCAAAAGTCAATACTTTATTTTGGTATGTATTAGCTCAATTTGAAGAGATTTGTTTAAGAAACGTTAAGTGAATTATCTGTTGTCTATACTGTATATTTTTTCTTGTTCTCTGGTTGCATGCTTTTCCTTTGCAGCTGATGACTTTCTAGGGTTCTGATTTTGCTTTTATTTTGGGACAAAACAGATAATTGCTTGAAGGCAGCATTATTTTGTGGATAGATTCAGCTGGTCGTGCCGTGGCTTCTTCAATCCAGAGGTTATTTTGCAGCTCTGGTGTGATGCTTTGCTTGCTTCTTGCCAGAGCTCAGAAACCATTTTTATTTTTCAAGGCAAATTTACTTTAGGTCGATTTTAGCTCAACATTTTTTTAACATCTGGTAGACTGGTATACTGAAATCGAATTTTAGGTAGGTCCTTCAAATGAAGGAACTAGTTTTCTCCTTAATTTTTTGAAAGAGAAATACCAAAATTATCTGGTGATTTTCGTCTTTCATACGTGGATCGCTCTTTGCATAACCATTATTGCTCCTCTTATGTCCAATAGGTACTTCCTAGTTTATTTTTCTTTCTCGTGCCGTCTCATGTGTTTTTTCTAGAATTTCTGTGCTATTGCACCCTGGTTAGTACATCCCTGCTCTTAGCAGAAGGACTTTTTTCCCTTGATTTTTTACATGATCGGCCGGATGTTCTTGTATTCGAGCATTAATTATAAAATGAGGCTTGCTGAACTATTTTTTGGTTGCATGCTCCATGATGGGCAGGTGAGTTTATATCCGTTAGATATACAGAGCAATATTCATGGATGCTTAATAACGCTCTAAATAATTAGTAGCATCATTAATTATTAATCATTGTAAACGAAACCCTAAATAAATGGGAAACATTGGTTGAGTTTTCTTGCATAATTTGAATAAGACAGAGAAAACTCTAACGCTGCTTACCACCGCTTTTTGGCACAATTTTGTCAATAGCAATGTGCTGTCCTTGACAGTTTATAGATTTCATTATGTATGTATGATGAAGAGAATAAGTTTTTGACACGCTTTTCGTTCAGAGGAGAGATCTGGTCAGTTTGTAACCATCACGGCGTAAGGTTGACTTGCTGAGAGGGTGAGACCAATTTGTTCATTTCAAGGTTTCACTGTATTGGAACAGAACCGTGGTTCGTAGTCAATCATGGAGTACACACGCAAAAACCTTGGGCAAGAGTTATTAGATGGGGTCTTGGAGTATAGTGGAAGATTTCAATTCATATCTCTGTGACCATGTGAGGATAACGAGTATCCTTCCGTGAGAAGGATGGAAGATTGTCGAGCAGTTTTTTTTTTATGTATTGCAAATTATTGGATGGCGATTTTCTGGGTGTTGCTGCTGCATATACGTGGCACAGATGCAACATTTTGCAGAGGTTAGACATACTTCTCGTAAAATGAAATGGAGATTGCTTTTTCTCAAGCCATTCGCTCCCTTTTAAATTAGATTATTTCCACTTTTACTGTAGTTTGTTACAGAGAAATCTCTTGACAGAAGGTAAAAGATCTTTTAGTTTTTTAGTGGCTTCCTTCTCTCATTGAACTTTCTCAGATTTCTACTCAACCTCTTGGAACAACTCTGGAATAATAATCTCTTACTACTTCAGCTTAGGGCCTAGAATAAAGAGGTTTAGTTAATACCTTCTAAAGGAAGAGAATACCTTCTATTTTAATTTTGTAAAGTTAGATGATAATACTTGTAGAATCACCATTTGGTATGGCCTACTTCACCTCCGATGGATGTCTACTACAACCATTACTTATGGCCACAACAACCACAGTCGTGGCCACACCACCACCCCAAACGATCCCCAGTGTCATCCGAACAAACATTTATATTATCCTTGACAACAACCACAACTATCACCGCTGCCGCCATCAGAATCAACAGAGTGGCCACCACAACAGTCGCTGTCACAAGTAAATTTTCCTCCGCAAACCCCATGGTCCTCCCCCCAATTCCCATACCACCCTTTCCGGTCCCCTACCACTTTATGAGTCGCCATCATCGTGGTGGCAAGCAGAACCAACTTTCCCTACGCAATACCATCGCTTCGCCCTTGTGAAAATCCTTCACCACACATCCTAGTTAATGGTTTAATATTTCTTTTCCCAACCTTGTGTTTGTACAAATTGTTTCCAACATTTTTCGTTACAGTTATAGTTAATGAGTTTATTCTCAAACAACTTTAGTAGCAAACGATCAGAAAAACTGAAGATCTGGGTAATATCTAGTTCTTATCATCACTCACGCCAAACTTATAAATTTTTTTGGTGAAATCAAATACTTAGTTAACTATTTGAAAATGAAGTATCTATTTAGGTTGTTGTCTAACTTTGGTTTAGTCTATGATGAGATCCTTCCATAAGGTGTGATCAATTCCTTTGGAAAAATGAAAAGAATGACAAGCGTATGAATCTTATTTCTACAGATGAAGTTTGTAATGTGAAAGTTAAAGGTAGATGGGTGAATTGGGCTTTTATCTTGAAGGTCGTTGAAGTTTAATCTCTAGTTAAACAATGTCCTGTGTGAGTGGTAAAAGGAAAACATAAATGTGGTTTCAGTGTTATTCTTGCTCGACGTGACTCAAATGTTTACACTGTTATGGTTGTCTTAACTTCAAGAATTTCAGTTGAATATTATTTTTCTTAAAATCTAATGGTTCTAATAAGTAACTAATTTTAACCATTAAATTTTAAAGAATGAATGGTGAGATATTAGTTGTCTAGTTATTGAATTAATTGATTTATATTGTTTTTATACGAGAATGAAAAAATATATTAACTATTAAATTAATAGATAAAATGAAAGCCACAAAAATCAAGAAAGAAAACGCTTTATAAGTAAACCATTATCATTATTATCTAAAATACATGTAATAAATAAATAAATGTTATCATCTTAAGAAATTAATAAAAAAAATTATATTTAAATTTTATATATTATTATTTTTTAAATATTAACATAGGGCATGTATTAATTGGTGGTTTGTTCAAGTCTTACATATATTAATTTTATGATTTTATGAAGTGAAATTATATATTAATTGATGCATAAGGCGTAGACTGTAATAGATATTCTCATATCTGTGAATCGTAACCAAAAAAATCTTATCGTGTTTTGAACCCACCACGTGCTTGATATTCATACATCGGAATAAAATTTTCTGAGCTGCAAGATACCTATTAATCTAAGAAGATAAAACTAAATCTTGCATTGACATTAATAAGAGAAAAGGTAAAATTGACTTGTTTAAATTATGATCATAAAATTAACAATCATAGTTAATTTTCGAATTTTGTTAAATATCTATGATTTTAAATAGTTAATTATGCATTTAATATCGTAAAAGGCATTGTTCTTACTGATAGGATGAACTCGAAAATTATAAGTAGAAATAATAATGAAAGAAAGGGAAGTGGTTGAAGCGTGGAACGCAAAGGCGATGAAGGAAAGAAGAAGAGTTAGGGTTGTGTCATCTGATTGGTCTGATTCTGATTCAGGTGTGAGTGTGCCAAAACCTAAATGGTAATGCCATTCCCATTGCCACCACCATCACCGATCACTCTCCTCTCTCTTCCTAATTAAAACAAAATAACAAAATTAAAATAAAGAAAAAAGCGTCCACTAAGGTTGAGGCACGTCACCCATCTCTCCCTTCCCCTCGCTCATCTCAAATCCATGCTTACGAATTAGGGTTTCCATTTGGATTTGCTTCTTCTGCTCTGTTCTGCTCTGCTCTGCTCTGTTCTGTTCTGCTCACTCCCTGCAAGGGAAACGGGGAAAGGGAAAGGGATAAGGATGAGGGTTTGGGGATCGGAGATTGTCTTCGCCATGTTGCTCTGTGGGACCCTCACTTCCACAGCTCAACCGCATCACCGTCATCATCATCACCATAGGGTTTCTCTCACCACCACCACAGTCTGTCCCGTTCACTCCCTTCTCGATTTCGTCTTAGGGTTTCCAGATTCCACCTGCCCTCTTCCCGATTCTCTTGGATCCATTGCCGTCACCGAGGTAATTCTTCCTCTATCCCTTTCTTTCCCTTCTAATGTATTATTATATTTTTCCAATTACAATTTTTTTCTCTAAATATTGAATTTTTTTCTCTAAATATTGAAGCTTTACATTGCTTATGTGCAGGGAGATGAGGTTTCTTTGCAGAAGGCGCTGAATATGGTTCACAAGAATAATCACGAGTATGTGGCTGTACTCTTCTATGCGTCGTGGTGCCCTTTCTCGCGTGTGTTTAGACCGGTGTTCTCCGTCCTCTCTGCATTGCACCCTTCCATTCCTCATTTTGCTATTGAAGAATCCTCGGTTAGGCCCAGGTTTGTATAATGCGTTTTTGTTTCAATTTTTTTTTTCTTTTGTTTGTGTATTCTTTCAATTGAGTGCCTGTGCGATTCTTGCAGCATACTGTCCAAATATGGTGTCCACGGTTTCCCTACGCTGTTCATTTTGAATTCTACCATGCGGGTTCGGTATCATGGGTCTCGGACACTTGCTTCGCTCGTTGGTTTCTACAATGATGTTACCGGTGAGGCACACTGTTCTTTGATCACTCCTTATCCATGCATTGGGATTTCTGTGCTGTGTTCTAATGTACATGCAACTTTTAATTGTGATTCGCACATGTTAACTCGTTCAATTCACAATGGAGTTTTAATTAAATTTGATCATAGTGATTAATCCGTATGTAAAGCTTCCAAAACCTACACCCAAGCATAAACATGATTACAATAAAATCTGATTTCAGAACATGATCCCGTAGAAAATTGGACAGATTTGTTTGACACAAAATAAGATAGGTTGTATTGAATTAGTTGAATCATCTAGATTGGTTGGTTTTGGTTTAAAGATTAAATTTTGATATTTAATCATTGGCATACTTTGGCTGTGGCTTATTGTCCTGTACTGCATTAAAAGAATCTGTAAATTTTAATACCGTCTCTTTCACAAGAAAGCGGTAAGCCTCTGTGGCTTGAGGGTCTGGGGGAATAAAAAGTCAACATGCAATAGAAGAACCCGTAAGCACGTTAAAATACAAGGGAATTTTAAATCCTATGTGGCTAGACCAAGAGACCACAGTACAATTTGATTGTTGACAGACTTTGGCCATGCCTTATTTAGTCCTTTACTACAATCAAGTTATGACTGTGTATTCACTTGAAGGGAAACTGTTACATTGCAGCTTGGGAGTGTAGGGGCATGGAAGCCCACTTAGTTAGAAACTGAACGGAGTATTCCAAAATCAGGAGTTTTAAATTGCAAGGGACGTGGTCAAGCGCATAGGCCATGGTGTACCCTGATTCAAACTTGGATTTTCTTGTTCAAAGAAGAATAAGTTAGCAAATATAAACACTAAAAAACACATCATGATGCTACTCTCAACCATGGTGGTTCTGAGATTGAAGAAGCCATGGTTACGTGGTGGTTGTGGCCCTAGAGGTTTGATAAGGTGTTACTTGTATTTAGCAAGGAAGATGGTATTTAATGTGATAATGTGTCGAAAATGTTGTGTTGAGTTGTTGAGTTCTTAAGAGAATCTCCATTGCAGGAGTTATACACTGAGTCGTAAGATTAAGATATGGGTCTTATAACATCTCCCCATTGGAGTATGTTGACATGGCATAAAAAATAAGAATCAAGGTCTTAAATAAAACCGAGTTATAAGAATAAAAAATATTTTTGTCAACGACCAAATAAAACATTAATGGCAGTGTGGGTCTAAGACCCTTGCATTGGAGTAAAAATTACAAAAAGGTCTTAAAAGTCATGCAGCACAGTGGAAACCACAAAAATTAAATTAAGACCTCATAGAATGAGTCCTGCAATAGAGACGTTGTATGATCCAATTCGTGGTTGCAAGATTTTGGTTTTTAAATGCAATTTTTGAAACAAAATGCATTGGAAAAAATAGAACTGAAATGACTTTTACATTCATTTATAAAAATTTAGTTTTTAGTTTTAGATAAGCATAGTCATGCTATCTTGATACGATCCTTCCCATTGTTGTCACCACAACAACCGCACCAACACCACCTCTACCACTGTCATCATCATTATTGTTATTGTTGCTACTAACATTAACAATGTCCGACACATCGTCACTACATTTATTAACACCTTTTTTGTTGTCATCAAACTAAAATTTTGGAACCACAAACTAACTGTTAAAACTAAAAGTCATCCCAATCTAAAGAAACCAGAGATTGATTGTAGTTTTTAAATTTTTTGAAACTTTCAATTAAAAACAATCCTTAACGTGACCAAAGAGAGGGTTGAAGAGGTTGTGGATTTTAAAACTATGCTCTTAGCGGTAGGAAATTTAGAGTCTTTATTTTTGGTTAAAAACCCCTATGAAAATTCCTAGCATTTTCAAAGTTCTTTCTAATATCCAGGTGAAGCATTTTGTAGTAAATCATTTTAGTTGTCCCAATAAATACAATACCTCTTTTAAATTGTTTGTTAAAAAACCAAAATCTTGTAATCCTGTTATGCTGTAGCACATTTTTTCCTTATTTTTTTTTTTTTTTTTTTTTTTTTTGTTTTGCAGTATGGCATTTTGTTTTCCTTATTTTCTTGTATTTAGTTCATATTTGGCTGTCATTGTAGGGATTAGGATTGATTCACTTGATCAACTATCACTTGAGAAAATTGGTCGTTCTTCCACTGATAAAACTCATGGTAACACCGAGCCAGAAAGCTGTCCGTTTTCATGGGCTAGATCTCCAGAAAATTTACTGCGGCAGGAAACGTATTTGGCTCTGGCCACTACGTTTGTGGTTTTGAGATTACTATACTCTTTTTTTCCTACGCTACTTATATGTATTCAATTTGCTTGGAGAAGGGTCATCCAAAATATTAGATTAGGGAGCTTGCTGGAGCATCCTTTGATTTATTTGAAGCGGCTAATACAGTCATTTAACTGTTTGAAAGAGCCGTGCAAGAGAAGTAATCTGCAGGAAGGAGCAATGAATGCTAGAGCATGGGCATCCAAGTCCCTTGCCACCGTTTCAATAGGAGAGGAAAGTAGCAGCCGCGGGATGCACCAGTGAGTTGATTGTACTGAGCGGATTTCTTTGAAATATTGGAGATTTGAATATATCCTATGAAAGACTTGGCTGCAAGTTATGCCATGTACTTTTGTTTCAGGATCTTCTTCTCACCCTTGGATCTTGTGCTTAGTGAGGTCAATTATGTTACTGAATAATGTAATCGACCCTTATATGTCCCATATGATCAAGAAATACTTCATTCAGCGTTCTTGAAGATTGAGACTTCAATGTGTATAGTTTAAATGTAGCAACTCGAGCTGAAATCTGCAATTCTTTGACTTGTAGGTTTTCTTGAAGATCAAATCTTTTGATCGTCAGTTCATAAATTTATTTTTGTTGGGAATGAAATGATTGTAAATCCCGCATAATACTTATTTTGGTGCATTGTTGATGTACCGGTGCGTGTTATTTGTAGTTCAAAAATAATAAGATTGGATTAAAATGTCATATATGGAAGTGATTTACATCAGAATCTTCAGTATTCTATTTGAAATCTTTCATCAGGAGAAATGATTGATCCTTACGAACAGAGACTGAACCTGATTTAGAGAGATTAGGAAGACTTCTTAAACTGATCAGCACACTGAAAAAGCTTTTGCATTTAGTGAAGTTCCTGCAAGTTTATATCATTGTATAATTTTATGATGATTGCTCTCCATATTGGAATAAAGAGAATTCTTGATGAAATAAAATTTTACCATTTTAAGATAAGTTTCCTTATTTAGGTTTTGTAAGAGTCTGTGCTTCATTGGAAATATCGTTCGCCTTTAAGTGAAATTTATATTAACCAGGAAAAAAAAAAGTTAAAAAAAATCAAATTTAATTAACCGTCATTTTCAGGTTGCTTCCAGTGCTAGAATTAATAATAGTTAATTTTACAATGGTTGCAGGTTGGTTTGTTTCAGAATATATATATATATATATATATATATATATATATATATATATATATATATATATATATATATTAGATATCAATCATACAAATTATTATTTGCTTAACTATTAAGATGGTTGTCATAAAAATTAATAAATTTATCACATTATGGAGAGCAATCTCAATTATGTTAACATCGAATATACTGCAGCACTTCCCTAAAGCTACATTAAAAAATAAAGTAATAAAATAAAGTGAATAATTATCCAAAAATTCACTTAAATAACAAATTTACAGAAAGAAAAGTCAAATTTGTCTTTAATAATTGATTAAAAAATAGAGTTAATAAATTATTAGCAAGTGTGTATATAAATGACAGTATAAATTATCTTTACGTCATCAAATCAATGCATATATCATGTATTCAGATTAAATTGATAAATTTAATTTTGAATGATTGAATATAATTAGAATGTATCTTAATATTAATGTTACAAATTTTATGTTGAAAGGAGGGTTACAAGATGAAATTGATTTCAGATATTTGCCTAAATAAGCGCACTAAAACTATTAGGGAAGTTTTCAAAACCCCACGACATTTCAAATATGACCACGAGCAATGTTTTAAGGTCTAATGATCTTTTTCGAAACCTCAAATATATTCATCACTTATATTGTAAACTAAAGGGAGTCTTTGTCCGAGGCTTTTGTTTAAGTTATAAATATAAACATGTTAAATTCAAGAGTACGATATGAATATTTTATTAAACATTCTTATGAATTCTTTTAGGATATAATTAAAATAATATTAAGGTTTATTATATTTCCATTCAATTTCTTATCAATTAAGTTTACTGATTATACAATAATTTATTAAAAAATACAATGAAAACGATTTCTGGTTAGTTGATAGTATACAGAACTTTACATTAATGGTGAATAACAGCCATTCTAGTGAAACATTGACTAAGATTTTCAAAAATCTTTTAAGCAATCATACAATACAGAAATCAAGGTTTTAAAAGAATATGACACTTAAGAAAAATAGTTTTCAGGAAAGACATAAAAATTATGCATACCAAAAGTCGTGATAAACAATCTCAGTTTTGGTGTTCATTATTTTTGTGACAGTAGAATGTCCTCATGTTTGGTCCTAAAACACAAACAAGAAATTGTGCCGCATATTTTAGTTTTCACATGCACAAAGAATCAAAGATGCTTTTGTTCATTGCATGACATTGTGTGTGGATGCATGTTGCACTACTTATTGTACCAAAAGCGTGTGACTGGATCATGAAAAATCTGTGAAAATGCCAAGCTGGGAACCTCTCATTTGGAAAATGGAACAAAGGAAAAAGGGTTGATGTCTATCAAAGAATGTGGAATACAACCATGAATAGGACCAAGCATCCTACCACTCACTATACCCCAATCGATAACTAGAAGCATATTCGTCTTTTACACAGCCGCTAGGTGTTTTATGAAGAATAAAAACACAATATACAGCAGATTCTGAGTAGTCACACTTTTGCAGAAATACATCAAACATTCTCAAACCACAAAATCTAATTAAAAAAAAAAAAAAGCAATTTCAGCGCTTGACGAGCCCTTCTATTTTCTTAGGAAAATTACCTATTCAGAAAAGTTCAGTCAGGACTAACCCAAACATGTAATGTTGTTTGGTCCAGACCATAAGTTGACATGCTTCATAGAGATGTACCTTTATTGTTGTTATAAGCTGCACCCCAATATGACACGTGGTTTGGAAGATACCATCACCTGAATTTAACCACAACACAAGATATATCATCTTTACTATCTCTTTTTAATGCCTCAGCAGTAAGTTGCTTAGCTGCCTTCTGTGGATCTTTCGATCTTCTAGCAATATCCACTGCGTCTTGATTGGTCATTACCTGGTTTATCACATGCAAATGAATTCTTTTTTTCTATTTTATATTGAACCATGAAAACAACAATACTCTATTATGTTATTTCACCTTCCAAAGTCCATCACTTGCAATGATTAGAATCTCAGTATCAACATCTATGTCAGTATTCTGTACATCAGGGTCTGATCGCAAATGAGACTTGAGACTCTTGTCTCCAAATGCACGAGAAACAGCTAGTTGTCCATTTACTCTAGGCACATCACCTTGCATCACCATCATGAAAGTCATTAATGTTACATTGAGTATCTATGTCGCGGAGACTTAGTGCTCTCAAAAACGTAATCTCACTAATACCACAAGCATTTAATAACCACTATTATAGTGGTGATTTCATTTCACAGTCAAGAAAAAGAAAACCTTAAGTTCATTGTTGTTGCAGTTCTTTGATATTAGCACTTGAATACAGTTAATCTCCATTAGTAAAAATCTCTTGACTTTCGGGTATATGGTTGGAGTAAAATCAAGAAAAGGAATATTTCTAATAAACCTTTTATGGAATGCTTACAAATTTGTAAGAAATTACTTTTCTATTTGGATACTTCAGGAATTACTTCCATAACCTCCCCACAGCCCCCCGTAAAAGAAAAAAGTAGATCAAATAATGGTAAACCTAACTTTCATGTTAAAATCAAATACTCATATCATACCACGCAAAATTCTCTTGCAAGAAAAACATTCACAAAGCAGTATGCAATGTAGAAGACCATGAAAAACTATGCACTTGAATTTAGTTATGATTAATAAAAGAGTACATAAATTCATATACTTTCAAATTCATTCTGTAGCAGATTAAATGACTAGAATTCAGAAAGAGAATCACAAACTAAGGAGAATATTTGTTCTGCAAGGTTAATTAATCTAGTTGTTTGGATGCATCGTTAATTTGCTGTGTCTTGTTTGATATCAAAAGACAAATATATAATAACTGTGAGAATACACTCTTTCTATCAAATGATAGCTACAAATTAAACAAAAAGTGGAGATCCATACAAGAAACAAGAATGCAAAGGCACATAGACTCCATAAATTGAAGTAGAGGAATGGAAGCTTTAAAGTACCTGGCAAATTAGAGACAAAGCCACCTCTATTCTCAATGCTGCCTCGTTCCATGTTTGGCTCGTGGTCTGTAGTCATTTGTACAGCTTGACCTTTTCTTGAAAGAACAGCTCGTGAGTCTCCAACATTAGCTATCCATAACCTTCTTCCATTGATCAATATAGCAGTTACGGCTGTTGATCCACCACGCCCAAGATCAGAACTGTGTGATAGAATTTCCTTATCTGTGCTTTCATATGCTTTTGAGATGGAAAGAGTGGGGTCTTCCCAAAATTCTTCCTGGGGTATTAAATGAATTAGAAGAATGCAACAATTCCAATCTGAATTTTGATCTCAAACATAAAAAATATATTGATTATTTTTCACAACAAAAGAGTTTCAACCAACCTCCCGCAGTATGTTGGTAAACAAATGTTTCTGTAAGTAGGCTGGCACACGGTCACCCAAGTGGCCATCATAGATAGCAAATAAACCCAATTCATTATCTTTTATCTGAGCAAACTTGGCAACATGATAATCCTCCATTGGGTGATTAGCTTTCCCTTTTACAAGGCTGAAACCATACTTTATTGAGCCTTCATGATTTTTCCCCTTACCAGTGCTGGATGAAGAACGTGCTGCTACAAGCTGTAAAGCAACCAACACAGAGAAATTGAAAAGTCCTGCCAGTACAAGTGACATAGGTAGAAGGGAGGATAAGTATTTGATTGCATAACAAAGCCTCCTTCATTACACTAACAACCCCCTATCAAACAAAAATAGAACCTTTCAGAGTTCTTGGAGCCATCTAATAGATGCTGAGGAATAACCATGACAAAAAAATGTTTTATTGGATGTATCTAAAAACCTAGAGTGAGGTTGCTAAAGTACAAACTTCTAGGTCAGTTCTCTTTTACTATTAATTATTGAATCAGTCTGTTTCCCTCTCATCCCAAAAGACAGATTTCTAATCCCAATAAAAACCAGGATGCAAACAAAACTAGCATTCAATAACAAATTTAAATTACCAGCCAAGCAAATTTGATACACTAAAATTCTAGATTTAGACAGGGTAGTGTGACAGAAAAGAGTGAACCACGCCCCTCCGAAATATAACAAATACAGGATTCCAACATAACGCAATAATGAAGAATTCACAACACTACAATATGGCCAGATAATTCGAGTTTTTCCCCAAAGCCAGTGACCAACAAAAAGTAGGAACATAGCCATATAATTTCCATCAAAATCAATATACAGCATATAACGTTTCATGCATAAGCTCGAGACTACTAAAAGCACAAGTTACATTCTTACCTGAGAGTAGGAGGCCTTAAAACAGCACAACTTATCCATGAATGAAAAGAATGTTTTTTTGAGCAGCTGCTTCAACTAATTCTCAGCACAGACCTCTTGGCTGACACCTTGAATCCAAATTTGAAAAAAAAAAAAACCCACTTCCCGGTTCCAGAATCACAACCTGTATGATAAAAAACCCAAAGACAATTCTCAAAAACAGAATTTTCAAGAACAACCCAAAACCCCAGAAAAGCCACTGCACCAAGCAGTGACAGAAGGAAAGGAAAAAGTGAGCTAACAAGGAATCTAAGCTCACCGGTCCAATCAAAATTGAGAAAGGATTGAACTTGCAGTTGGACTGGGATAGTCCATGGTGTTTGTCTTGGGAGTTTGCAAAAGGTGAATTACAGAAGCGAGTGAGATGAATGAGAGAGGGAGAACATAAATAAAGCAAAGTGTAAATTTTGAAGGAAGGTTGTGTTGTGTGTGAGACAGAAAGGAATCGTATGATGCCTATGTTTTTCTCTGTTATGATATTATTATGTAACCGTTTCGGGAACCTTAAGTTTCGCAAAGACGGAAAATAAATATATATATATATTTCTGTTGCCAAAGAAAAAGGGTTCCACAAGCACATACCAATGACTTCTTTCCTGTTGACTTTTCTAGTTTTCCACTGTATTATAAAATAACCGTCTTTATTTTTTCTTTAAAAAAGCTTAATCAGGAATTTATTTTCCTTGTCAGAAACCATAATTCTTAATTTAAAATCCAGGCGTATCTTACCATGAATATTGTATTATATTATTTTGTTAATCTTCACATATATAGTAATTTATGAACATTAAAGCAGTTTTAAGAAAGAATGAACATTATAGTGAGACGACTTACGCGGTTTTACACCTTGTGTGTATCTATCATGCTCGTGTGAAATACACTTCCAACGTGTTACACACTTTTTAATTCATATATGGCTTTTTATATATTTTTTCTAATTTCAGACTTTAGTATAAACAGTTAGAATTATTATAATTAAAGAAAATATTTATGCTATATACAATGACCCAAATTAACTTAAAGTATTAACTTCCTTTTTATTTAAAACTTCTGTTTTACATTAATTTTATATAATAGTGGAAACATAGACATGATATTGCATGCGTGTTTACGGTTTTTTTTTATAATAAAAAGTAAAAAATATAATTAAAAGTTTAATTATCATAATAATCATTAAAATAATAAATAAATCCAAAATTTGGTTAATGAAAATAAAAGTCATATGGTAAGAGTATATACATAGTGAAAATGCTTAAAAAGAATATGCACACTGAAAAACAGTTATTAAAAACATTTTTTTATTATTAATTGTTATTATCTAAATAAAAAGCAAAATAAAAATAATCATTGTGGTAGTTTCTTATATATTATGAAAATTTAAAAAAAATTATGTTAATGAAAATGAGAGTGGTATAGTAAAACTACAAAAAGAGTAAAAATTGCAAAATAATATGCCAAACAGTTATCAAAACCAATTCTTATTATTAAATTGTCATAAATTATAGATAAAAAAATAAAATAAAATAATCATTAGTGGTAGTTTCTTCTATATTTTGGAAATTAAAAAGTCATTTAATAAAATTAAAAGGGATACCATAAAACTATATTAAAAAAAAAAAACAATAAAAGAGTTATCAAATCTATGCCTATTATTAAGAATATATTGGACAAGTCTGATGTATTACAATTTTAGATTGACGAAGTTGTCTCTTATATCTATATCTAAGGAAAGTACTCTCACATTTTCCGTTGATATCATGATTTCACAAAAATACATTGATTTTGTTTCTAAGTTTTGAGATTTGGTATATACTCTAATTTCTTTATGTTTTATAAACATTGATTTTAATTTTTATAATAAAGTCAACGGACAATTTGTGCTATAACTAAATTCGTTATTTAAGGAAATTTTAAAAACAGTATTTGCCAAATGAGGAATATTTCAATGTTGGATATTACTATTCTTGAAAGTCAACAATCATAAAAAAATTGTTAAAAATGTTTATTCAATTATAAATAGTTTTAAAAAGTTTTATATAGGTTATAAATAAGTCAAATTAATATCGTTTAAATTCAGAAATAAACTAACTAAAAATTACTTTTACACACACAGACATATATATATATATATATATATATATATATATATATATATATATATATATATATATATATATATTTTAAAACTTTGGATTTTATTAATTAATTTGAGTTGTATTTGTGAAAACCCCTATCTTTTTTTAAATATATATATATATGAATAATTTTTCTAAAGAAATTTATGCATATTTTTTATTAACATATTAATATTAAAATAATTTTAAAATGTTATATTAATAAAACTCACATAATTTAAGAAAGTTTTTGTAAAAAATTAAATAAGTTGTAAACAAGTAAAGTTCATACTTTACATAAAAAATTCCCAAAAAAATTTATCTATAAAATAATTTAAAATTAAATTCTATCTTTTTTGTTATTCTAAGATGAAATATTACTATTTTAAATGTATAATATTATGTGATATTAAATGCTCATCATAAGTAGTATCCACCATCATAATGGTAAAAAAGTTAAACTCTTAATTAACTTTTAAAATAATAAACACTTTATTGTTAACATAATGATGTACATGAACTTGGTGTCTTTCTTTATTATTGTTGTGTTTTATCTTAATCTTTTGTTTTAAAAGAATGTGTACGGTAGACTTTTTTTGAGAATCAAAAGTAATATAAATTTTTAAAGTACTAATGTTGATCCTACAGATAATAGTTTTGCTTAAAAATATCAGTTTTCACTACTAACTAAGCAAATAAAATTTTAAGGATAATTTGATAATGATTTAGTTTAAATAATATACGAACATAAAAGAACAATTGCAAAATAAAGTAACAGAGTATAAAAAGTTGTTTAAAAGATCTAGAAGAACTCTGGGATTGAACTTCATCTATCTCCCTCATTCATATTTTTTTCCACTCCTTGTTGTGATTGACTTGCAATGCTCCTTGGGATTAGTTTGTGTGTTGGTTGAAAATTGACTCCCTTGTTGATCTGCTAATTGTTTTGCCAATTGTCCCACTTGTGTCTCAAGATTTCTGATAGAAGCTTTAGTATTTTTTTTTGATTGGCCATAGAAGCTTGTATAAATTTCTCCAAGGTCTCTTCCAACTTAGTGGTCCTGTCATGAGTTGAAGGAATTTGTTGTTGCTGATGATAAGGAGGTTGCTTGTTAGATGAACCGACATCTTGTTTCCATCCAAAGCCTTGATTCTGATTGCCCCTCCATCCTTGAGACATATTATTATTTTGATAGTTACCTGAGAACCCACCTTGTCTTCCTTGATTACCCATATAAGTAACATCTTCCTGTGAAGGATTATTTTGATAAGAACACTGTCCATTAGGATAATTACCTCCACAAAAATCACAGCTCATGGATTGACTTTGATTTTGGGAAGACTGCACAACTTGTAATTGTTGAAGAAACTTTGTCATCTGTTTTGTTAGTGCTTCGATCTGCTGAGTTAAGATTTTATTTTGAGCTAGAAGGGCATATGTAGTATTGAGATCAAACATCCCCTTCTTCTGTTGCATTGTTTGTCTATCATGTCGAGCTTGATAATCTGTAGAAGCAAGAGCATCAATAATTCTTGTTGCCTGCTCTACATCTACCGCCATCATTGTACCTCCAGCTGCTGCACCCAGTATCATCTTTGTGTCAGCCCTCACACCATTGTGGAAAATGCTCAATTGGGAAATGTCCTCAAAACCATGATTTGAGCATCTTCTCAACATCAATTTGAACCGTTCCCAAGCTTCACAGAAGGTTTCATTTGCCCCTTGTCTAAAGGTGGAGATGTCAGATTTTGCCTTGATGTAGCGAGAGAGTGGAAAAAATCTATGTAGAAATTTTTCCTCTACATCATTCCAACTTGTCAAACTCTGATTTCTATGAGATTTGAGCCATTCTTTTGCTTTGCCCGCCAAAGAGAATGGAAACAATCGCAAATAAACAGACTCAATGTCACCCTCTTCAAAACCCATAGTCCCTACCAGCTCATAGAAAGTGGACAGATGTGTGTATGGATCTTCATTATCCATTCCAGTAAACTGATGACTACTGATCAAATTCAAGAAGCCCGACTTCATCTTCAATGTTTTAGTGGTGCTCGGTACTGCTATGCTAGAAAAGTGTCTTGGGCCTTGCTGCATGACATAGTCTCCAAGAGTCCTTCTTGATGGGGGATTTCTTTCATCCGCCATATTGATCTCCTCTTATATCACTTGAGTATCTTTGTCAAAGCTAGTGGAGGATTCTTCTCTTGTTTGAATTTGTTGTTCTCTTCTCTTCTTACTACGATTCCTCTTAGTTGCTCTTTCGATCTCTAAATCAAATTCTTGATCTTCAGGAACCTGTCCTCTCAATATCATAAATAAAAACCAACTTAAGCAAGGATTAACACAAAATAATTGAAAAATAAATAAAACAAAAGAAAACAAAGAAAAATTGTTCACAATACTCAATGAGCTATGTTCCAAGATTTAAAAACAAAAACTGTTTCCCGACAACGGCGCCAAAAACTTGTTAACCTTTTCGGTAAGGGTATCGAGTCAAAAGTAATATAAATTTTTACAGTACGAATGTCGATCCCATAGAGAACAATTTTGCTTAAAAATCTCAGTTTTCACTACTCTCTAAGCAAATAAAATTTTAAAGATGATTTGATAATGATTTGGTTTAAATAACATACGAACATACAAGAGCAATTGCAAAATAAATTAACAGAGTATCAAAAGTGGTTTAAAAGATCTAGAAGAACTCTGGGATTGAACTTCATTTATCTCCCTCATTCATATATTGGGTTTGATAAGAACATACAATATCCGTAACTACTCATTATTGATGCACATATAAAAATCATTCACACTGATTCCTCTAATATAAAATTCATAAGGAAATTTCCTAAACATTGATTCCTCAGCTATTTAGTAAATTACCCAGTGTCGCAACCGGATCACGACGGGGCGATCTTAAGTTTATTTTTTTTAAAATATTTAAATTGAAAAAAATGGGGTCGCCACTATAGCTTTTTATGGGAAAACTATAAAAAAATTAAAAATAAAAATGCCTACGAACCAGATTCAAGATTCGGGAGTCGATTACGTGTGGGGAAGGTATTAGCACCCCCACAATGCCGTAAGACGGTACTTTTAAATAAATGAATAGAAATAAATGCGGTTTTACAAAATGTTATTTTCCCCAAAAATAATAATTACATCAACTAAAAATAAATATATACTTATGAAGGATTGAAGACAAAGAATGAACAATAAACAAATAATAACAAAGACAAATTTTAATTTTTTAATTTTTTTGAACTCGACAAAGATTGACCTTGGTCCTATGTATTTCTAAAGAAAACCAAGAATCACGCAGTTCTAACTTGGAAATGGTTTAAGAATGTGTTTAATATATTTTTTTCGCAATTTTGAGATTATATTAATTAATTAATTTTTATTTTTATTTTTGAAAAAAGGAGTTTTACTTTTTAGAAAATGTTTTATTATTTTTTTATTTTTGAAAGATTTTATATTTTTATTGTTATTTTCGAAAATATTTTTTGATTCTAAAAACCCTTTTTTCTATTTCTTAATTATTTCATATTTTATATTAGAAAGTTTTTTTTTACGTTTTATATATATATATATATATATATATATATATATATATTTATATATATTTTTTTTT
>Ga0209489_102367_pt1 | contig 38453 bp, 32 predicted proteins | sample SiratrowhiteBW_FD_187527 | JGI IMG/M metagenome (GOLD analysis project Ga0209489, IMG submission 187527) | Root nodule microbial communities of legume samples collected from California, USA - Siratro white BW (SPAdes) (version 2) | ecosystem: Host-associated > Plants > Roots > Nodule | place...
CTATATATAAAAATTATAATATATATATATATATATATATATATATATATGAATATATGTAAATATATGTATATATATATATGAATATATGTATATATATGTATATATGTATATATTTATTGAAAAGCTACAATTAATGTTAACTGATTTTAAATTTTAAGTTGAAACCTTAGATGAGTTTATTACCCAACTCTAACAATTACAAGGCCGATTGTTGCGTATCAATAGAGTTGCCGCACACTATTATGCACCACCACTAGTATTGATGCTCGTAGTCAATAGGCCTTTCTTGGCAAAGGCAACTCTATGTTGCTACATACAAGGTTGTGCGACCTCCTAAGCCTAAACGTGCCATTTGGCTCTTATTTGAGTGAATTTGAATTTTTTGGTTTCTTTACAAGATGTTTTCTCTTTGTTCCATCTTTGTTTTGTAATTCTTTTCAGTATCTGAGCCTATAAGAAAATCCTTGATTGTTTGAGAACAATGATTGAATCGATGACTGTCATTTGGATCATATACCATGTCCATGAAGAGTACACTCAATATTATTGACCTTACATTTCAAGATGTTTGGATTCTTTTCAACATGACTTGATAAGAACTCAATGTAATTGAAAATGGTGATACTGACTTATCTATTGTATTAAAAAATGTTTTATATGTTCCACAATTGACCAATAGTCTTATCTCTATACAAAATCTTATAAAAGATTTGAATTATTCACTTTTTTTTATCTTATTGTGTATTTTAGCACCTTACTAAAAGGAAGATGATTTTAATTGCTAAGGAGCAAAGTGAGTTGTATCTGTTGGAATCTAAGGACCAAAACAAAATAAAGATCATAAGCTAACGAATAACATAAAAAAAAAAACATGGGCAAGTTCCCAAATATGGCTTCATGATAAAAGACTTAAACATCCATCATTCAACCTTATCAAATTTATTACTTCATTTGTTTAATAAAGAGTTTATTGAGTCTCCCAAATGTGATATTTTTGGCAAAGCATTGCTAAGCATCCTATATTATTTGTGGTAAAAAGGGTAATTTTCCATTTCACTTAACTCATATAGATAATTAGAGACCTATTTTAGAATCTATTTTAGGAGCAAATTGGTTTGTTACTTTTATTGATGATTGTACCCATGTCACATGCACATACATTATGAAAAGTAAATACGAGATCTTTTAAATATTTGTTAATTTTTTTTCGTCTTATACAAAATCGATTTGGAGAAAACATCACAAGTATTAAGTCATGAATTTTCCAAAATTGTCCAATTATGGTATTATTCATGAATTGACATGTGTAACATTCCACAACAAAATGTGTTAGAAAAGGGAAGAATCTTCATGTTTTTCTAAATGTAGCTAGACCTTTCCTTTTTCTATATGTTTGTGAAGGTACATGAAGGCTATAAAAGGAAGGCCAAATAAAGAACAAGACTTTTTTTTTTTGTGACAACACTTGACCGTCTAGTGGGGTCATCTAATCATTACAAATAACGCATAAGATTTATATTGGTTCATCCTAAACACTTGAGTTACATTCATTTTTACTTGAAGAAACTCTTAAAAGGTTCTACTAGTAAACTAATCATGAAACGAGTATACAAGTCACTCCTAGCTATCCTGTCTTAATCTTAAGAATTCCATGTATTCTTAATTGTCACTTCTAGTTACAAATAACAATGAACAAGGTGAAACTAAGGAATAACTGTCCTAAAGAGGATATATAATGACGACTTCAATTAGGCTTCTCTATCAAAAGCTAGAATCGCACACACTGAAAATACACCCCAATACAGAAAAAGAGATAATCTTCTTTATTACTTTTCTAAGCAAATGTACATCACAATAGGTTACAAAAGAAAATGCTTCCCTTCCACAGGAGAAGATCTTGTCCAAACAATCAATAGTCCGAAAAATGCCTTCCGAAAACATGGTTGGTCCATATTCAATTTTTGTCCCTTACAACTAGAACAATTCCTTCTAAAATAAACTGAGAAAAATGGGGTCTTTATCACTAATGATAGAACTGGAATCCCATGTAGCTTGACCACTTCCTTCACGAAAAACTTCAACCATATATGGATGTTTCAAAGGTATAAAATGTTCGTATTTGCTCAATCTGTCAATAACCACCAGTATAGCATCATACTTATTGGACTTCGGTAATTTCACAAAATCCATGTTGATTTCTCCCCAAACAATCATTGGAATGGGTAAAGGTTGAAGTAGCCCTTAAGAGGTACAAGCTTGATATTTATGTTGTTGACAAATGGCACATTCGGTCATGAAATCGTCAATGTCGTTCTTCATGCCCATCTAATAAAAATATTGGGCACTTCTCTTATATGAAATACTCTAGAATTTCCTTTAATGGACTTTGGTGTGAAATTCTCATATCATCTGTGGAATCCAACTAGAAGTGGATGATAACACTAATCTTTCCATGTAATGTAATTTGTCATTCTCTAAAGTATAGTTCCCATGTGAGTCTGGATTGGATTTCAAATCCTCAGTAATCTTTTGTAATGTCCCATCCTTTTGGATTTCCTCCTCCATTTTATTAAAATTTGGCCAATATGGTTTTGAAATCATGCTTAAGTCTACTTTATCCCTCACCTCCTCCTCCAATTTATGAGACTGCGCGTCAGCTACTTCGTTTGAAGCTCCTGTCTCATACATAATTTTGAAAAAATATCCCGTGAGCTTTGCCAACTAGTTTTGTTGATTCCTGGTGGTAGTTCTTTTCTCCAACAAAAGGCTCTTTCGATTTGTAAAAACGGTGAATTTTCTTCCCAATAGATATTGTCTTCAATGTTGGATGAATAATACCAAGGCCATTAATTCCTTCTCGTAGACTGACTTCGTCAAAGACGCATCAGCTAACGCCTTACCGAAGAAAGCTATGGGTCTTTTATTTTGAGAAAGCAGGGCGCCAACTCCTCTTCCTGACCCATCATACTCAATATGCAAGGGTTGAGTGAAGATAGGAAACCCCAGTACCGATGCTATAGTCATCTCCCTTTGTAGCTTCTGCAATGCCCTAAAGCTTTCCTTAGTCCATTCAAAACTCCCTTTCTTTAGCAATTGGGTGAGAGGTCACACAATACTTCCATTCTTAAAAAAAGTGGACTTCAAGTATAACTCAACCTTATAAAACCGGCTTGTAAGTTGAGGTTTACACCCACTTATAGACTATTGAAATGCCTTATCTCTAGTCAATATGGGATCTGCAACACACCCCCTCACGCCAAGATTCCCAAACTCGAGCGTGGAACTATATATTTAAGGGAGGCCAAATAACTACCCGATAACACGTAGCTTGATAGTTCCAACAACTTTACTAGGATAGCTTCTAATATCATCTTAAGAAGTGGATCTCCAACATCCATAATTAGAAATAAATCTTCTGCATTACCTTGTAAGTCCCAAAAATCCCCTTAATGCTTGTATATTCTTGGGTATTGACTATTGGGTTATTGCTTGGATCTTCCGAGAGTCAATTTGCACCCTAGTCTTGGATATGATATGGCCCAAATAGTGCACCTCCTTTCTTCCAAAATGACATTTTTTTCTGTTTACGTTAAATTGATGTTGGTGCAAAGTTGTTAACACTTGTTTGAGTTGTATCAAATGTTCCTCCCATGTCTCGCTATACACTAGAATATCATCGAAGAATACTAACACGAATCTCCTCAAATATGGACGTAATACCCTGTAAATTACACATTGAAATGTGGCAGGAGCGTTGGTTAAGTCAAATGTCATTTCCAATGATTCATAGTGAGCCAGACGTGTGCAGAACGCTGCAATCTGGATGTCATCTTCATGCATCCAAATCTCATGATAACCAGATTTTAAATCTAACTTAGAAAAGTACCTGACTCATTGTAATTCATCCAATAGCTATGTGATAACCTGAATTAGAAATCTATCTGGGACCATGGCTTTATTTATCTGCAATCAACGCAGAATTGCCAACTTCCATACTTCTATTTTATTAGAATCACAAGGCTGGAATAGGGAATATTGCTGACCCTTATGATCCTCATTCACAACGTTTCATCAACTTGCTTTTCAATATCCTCTTTCGATAGATGCAGGTAACGTTATGGTTGCATATTGAAGGCGTTTGTCCCCTCCTTAAGTTGAATTTTATGATCAACCTCTCGATAAGGCGGTAGACTTTGAATTCCTCAAAGACTTCTCCACAATCCTTCAATATCTCTTCTAACTCCTTTCTCTAGTATATAATCCTCCATGCACCCTTCTTGCTTCAATCTTGCCAACTTCTCAAAGATCGAATTTCTTCCCTTCCCTTCAAATCTTCGTGTTAATGGCATATAAAATTCTTTCCAAGAGGGTTCTTGGAAATTTTCCTCAAAATGTTGAACCAGTGGCTTGCATTGCCCTCAATACTAATATATTCTAGCCTTAATTTTTCTTCATTACTTTCTGAACTTTGAAAAATTTCTCCGCACGTGACAACCACCCGTGTGGGTCCACTCCGTCAAATGCGGGCAATTCCACCCTCTTAGTCCATGTTCTTGTTTCCTCCTCTTCTTCATCTTTAGACTTTGGATCATGCACCGTATTATTCACATAATTTCTGCTCCTTTCGATGATTTATGATCCTTCTTAAGGTCACATAACATCTCTTTGATCTCTAAGAAGTTATCATTCATCGCATTCATCTCAGCGTTCATGTTGTTATCTCGACTTTCATCTTTATCATCACTCTTCCTTGCTCATTGGTCATCTTTTCGAGGGTACTCACGGTTCTCCATCTCGCAATTCCTAACTCCCTCACCTCAAATCTGGCAGGTCGAACCAAACTGTTAGGCTTCTCTATCAAAAGCCAGAATGGTGGACACAGAAAACACACTCTTATACATAAAAGGAGAAAATCCTCATTATCATTTCTTTAAGCAAATGTACACCACAACAGGTTACAAAGGGAAATACTCCCTTTCCACATCCAAATAATCAATTGCCAAAAAATGCCTTCTTAGGACAGAATTGCTCATTAAATAGACCAACCAACTATCTTAACCACCTCTCCCCTATACACACGCTTTCCTCACCACTTATTTTCTTACGTTTCTCCTAGAATACACTTCCCACACTTTATTTCTAACAATTTCCTTCTAAGGGTGTAATTTTAAAGAGTGAAGGATATTACAGGATTTTCCTCCCTAACTTACAAAGACTAAGGGCAAATATCATAAACTTGTAGGCTTTTGTAAGAAAGTAAAATTGTAGTTGTGTGCTAGGTTGTGTTCTTGACATTCATCTCCATCTTGTATTTATAGTTACTTGAGAATATGATTATACTAATGCAATCTTCATTTCGATATTGTTGAATAATTTAATATCATTTTCCTTTAATCTTGATGTGTAAAATTACTAAAATTAAGTTGATTATTCGGTCATGCGTCTAGACATGGAAGGTTGTGTTTCCTTTTATTGTGCTCCATATAAAAATAGAAACAAAGCAAAATACAAAATATCACAAATAATATATGTTTCTTCTTTTAACATCATGTGATAAGCACACTTATTGTTTCATATATATTTTGTCTAAATATTTCATAAATAAAGTTGATGAAAATATTTATTCGACTATGATCAATTTAATCATAAAGGCTAATGATTTAGATTGTTGTTTTCAAACAATTAATTTTATAAATAGATAAGATTAATTGCATTACTATGTTTGCTTTATTAATTATGTTATAACCGTTAGATTGTATGGTTTTGTTCAAGTATAGAATGTTCTATTTTAAACCTAGTTACTTGTTAATTTTATTTAAAGATATAAGTATGAATATGATAATATATTTAATGTAATATCATAATAAGAAATAGTTATTATAATTCTTAAGTTATATTTCTTATAATCAAATTTCTTAATGCAAGGGTCGTCAAGTACTTCTAAACTGTTATATCTTGATAGTATGTTCTCAAAACGAACTAGGAGAAGTTGTGTTAAGTGTCACATACCTCATCAACAAGTGATATGATTTAGAGGGGGTTGATAAATTTGTGGGTTTTTCTTCGTAATTTTTATTATGCCTTTTTTAATTAAGTAGGTTGAATTTTCACTTTGAGTTGGTTCAAAATCACAAGAGAAGATGACCATTCATATTTTCATGGTGGAAAATAATAATGCTTTTATTAAGAATTAATAGAAGAGAGAATTAAAACACTAGTGAGAGTGAAGCAATAATAAAGGTCACTATAGTGGGAGCTAAGTCTTTGTGGACATCAAAGACTATTTAGGGGAAATAAATTAGAAACTTAGGTAACATTATTATGATTGTCAAGATTGGTATGTAACCTTAGCCTATAAAAAGTTAAACATGTAATGAAAGGAAGGAGATATAGTTGAATTTTGAATGGGGATTAAGTTTTCTCCATGTGATCTTATTTGAGTAACTTGTGACAATCAACATTATGACTTATCGCTCATCTTCTAATCTCTCTTAAGTGTGGTGTCAATATCCTTCCTTAAATTGAATGTCAGAATGATCCTCCTTCTGCTTCTCATCAATAGTTACCTACTTGTTTCTTAAATGACATTAGTCCTTATGAGTCTCTATTATATTTGTTCCATTTACTCTCCTAGAGTCAAAGTCTTTGTATGTGTTGTTTTCGTTCACTCTCATAATCCTAATTGCAGTAGATTAGATCTTAGAGCTTTTAAATGTGTATTTATTGGTTATCCTTCTAATTAAAAGGGTACAAATGTTATCCTCTTGAGAGTCATCATACCTTTATCATTATGGATATTACTTTTCATGAAACAAAATCATTTTTTAACAGTCCTCTGCTTTAGATAGAGAAAACACTTAAAGCAAACATGCTTTTTTCCCTATCATTATTGTATTTGTCTTTATTAGTTGTTTAAAATCCAAGTGGATGAATCATAACAAATGAGATCAAAGCACCCACAATAAGCAAGAAGAAGACAAATTCTTTTACGAAAAATGTTGAAGAGGGAAACAACCTATGTTAACTTTGGAGCAAGAAAATTTGTCCGATTCAGAGTTGGGGACCCCTAAAGATAACAATGAAGAGGTAAATGTTATTGAGAATTTAGCCATTACATTGCAAATGGAAAATGTTAAAATCATGTTACGCTTATATTTTAGGAAGTTTTATATTTTATCTTTGACGTAATTTATTTTGTATCACATTGATTTCTTTATATTAATGTTAAGATTATGTATTTAAGAACAATCCCACAATCATAGGGATTTGTCTCCTTAGGATCAGTTGTTAATATTTCCTAGAATAACGAGCAGGCTTATGTATATATATATAGGTCCAATGACCTCATAATTTAATATGTGAGAATATATTATTCTTTCTAAATTTTGAGATGGTATTAGAGCTCCCGATCCTTGGGAGTCTCTAACCGTGCCTGTAAACCCTAAATCGCAACCGTAATCTTGTGATTACAAACCCTAAGCCCCAGCCGCAGCCTTCATTACTGTGCAATCTTAAAAACTTTCCGCATAACCTTCATTGTTGTGTAATCTACGCCAACCTATGATGGCTGAGATCGTGAACCCTATTTCGGAAACTAGGGACAGATCCCAGATTGTTGGAGAATTGCAGAATGTTCATTCTTCTTATAGATTAAATGGAAAAAATTATCAGAAATGATCTCAACTCATTAGGACCATCTTGAAAGGAAAAGGAAAGGGCAACCATATAATTGTAATGCTCCTGATGAAGCAGATCCCAATTTCAAAACATGGGATGAAGAAGACTCCATGATCATGGCATGGTTGTGGAATTCAATGGTTCCAGAAATTAGTGATACCTACATGTTTCTTAAATCAGCGAAGGAAATTTGGGAGGCAGTAGAACAAACCTATTTGAAGGCCAAGGATGCTCTCCAAATATATGATGTAAAGGTAAAAATTGTGGCTGCCAAACAGGAAAACAAATCAGTTACAAAATATGCCAATCAACTCAAATCCTTATGGATGGAATTAGATCACTATCGAGTTATAAAGGCAAAGTGTGCAGAAGATTCAACAATCCTTAAGGAGTATACTGAACAAGATAGAGTCTATGATTTCTTGGTAGGCTTGAATCCTGAATTTGATCAGGTTCGAATCCAAATCTTGGGAAAGGAGAAAGTCCCGGGGCTTAATGAAGTGGTAGCCATTATCAGGAGTGAAGAGAGCAGGAGAGGACTGATGTTAGGGACCCCAACTACTGAAAGTTCAGCAATGATGATTGAAGGAGGATCAAGCATGATAGCTAACTAGAGAAAAAACAATTTTGAGAATAAACATGAGGAAGTTTGGTGTACCTATTGCAATAAGCCATGCAACACAAGAGAGAAGTGCTGAAATTACATGGAAAACCTCCAAGCCGAGAATGGGGGCAGAAAGGAGGCCCTATAAAAATGGAAGGGCAAAGGCAAGCACACATTGTTAAAGGACAAGGTGAAGAATCTATCCAGCTGAATCATGAAGAGATAGAGAGGGTAAGATCTTTCCTTAGTAAACTAGAGAAACCAACAAGTATGTGCTGCTTAACATATTCTGGTAAGTTTCCACTTTTTTTCGGACTTAATGTTTCAGATACACCCTTTACCCATTACTGGATATTAGATTCTGGAGCCACTGACCATATGACCCCTTTACCCAAATACTTCTCCACATATTTCCCATGTCCTAGCAACAAGAAAATTTCTACAGCAGATGGAACTTTTATAACTACTACAGGACAAGGAAATGTTCAAATTAGCCCATCTATAACCTTAAAAAATGTTCTTCATGTCCCTAAATTGTCCACCAATATGATTTTTGTTCAAAAACTAACAAAAGATCTCTCTTGTAATGTTGTTTTTCATAAGAACTACTGTATATTACAGGACAAGAACTCGGGGAGGACGATTGGACATGCTAGAGAATGGAATGGCTTGTATTACATGGAGGAACCTAATCTACCTATTAAAGGTCACTCTCTCATATCTGAATCCATAATGACCAGTAAAGAGAAAGCTTAACTATACCATTGTAGGCTAGGACACCCTTCATTTGGAGTTGTAAAATTGATATTTCCTTCCTTGTTTAAGAATTTAGATGTGGAGAGTCTCCATTGTGAGGTGTGTAAGCTTGCTAAACACAAGCGTGTACCTTTTCCTATCAACAATAAAATAAGTCCTTCACCTTTTCTTCTTGTTCATACTGATGTTTGGGTTCCCTCTAATGTTTCTAATATCTCAGGTGCTAGATGGTTCTTAATCTTTATAGATGATTGTACCCGAGTGACATGGGTTTTCCTATTGAAATAGAAATCTGAAGTTAACTTTAGGTTTATTCAGTTTGTCTTTATGATTAAAAATCAATTTGGTGTTAATATAAAAATAATTAGGTTTGATAATGCCAACGACTATTTCAATCTTGTACTCAACTCTTTTTGTCAAAAGGAAGAAATAATTCATGAGTCTTCATGTGTTAACACACCCGAACAGAATGGGATTGCAGAACGGAAAAATGGGCATTTGTTAGACCAAACTAGAGCTTTACTTTTTCAAAATCACGTTCCTAAGAAATTTTGGGGAGAAGCCCTTCTTACTGCCACCTATCTAATCAATAGACTACCTTCTAAAATCTTAGCATAAAAAAGTCCCATGGATGTCCTATCCTCATTGTACCTACACCTAGACTCTACAAATAAACTCAAACCTAGAATATTTGGGTGCATATCTTTTGTGCACATTCATAGTAATGAAAGGGGAAAATTGGATCCTAGGGCTATCAAATGTGTATTCTTAGGATACTCAACCACAGCAAAGGGATATAAATGTTTTCACCCACCATTAAAGAGATTCTTTGTGTCAAGGGATGTCACCTTCAACGAACAAGAGAGTTACTTTCAACAAACATTCAGTTTCAGGGGGAGTAACAATATTGTTGGTGTATGTTGATGATATAGTAACTGAAGATGACAAAGAGGAGTAGAAAATGTTATGCCAATGTCTTGCTACAGAATTTGAGATTAAGACATTGGGGAGACTGAAATATTTTTTTGAGAATTGAAGTGGCTCATTCCAAGAAAGGAATCTTCATATCTCAAAAAAAATATATTATTGATTTGCTTAAAGAAACAGGAAAGACAGCCTGCAAACCAATAAGTACTCCAGTTGATCCAGATATAAAGTTGGGAAGTGCTGAGGAGGACAATGCCGTGAACAAGGAAATGTATCAAAGACTCGTGGGCAGACTTATATACTTATCTCACACTAGACCAGACATTGCTTTTATTGTGAGCCTAGTCAGCCAATTTATGCACCAACCAAGGGAAGCACATTTGCAATCTGCCCTTAGAATTGTCCAATATTTAAAAGAAGATCCACCACAGGATACTACACCTTTCTTGGTGGAAACCAACTGACATGGAAGAGTAAAAAACAAAGTGTAGTAGCTAGATCAAGTGCTGAAGCAAAATTTTGTGCAATGGCCCAAGGAATATGTGAACTTCTATGGTTGAAGATTATATTGGAAGACTTGAAGATAAGTTGGGATAAACCTATGATGTTATATTGCAACAATAAATCTGCAATTAGCATAGCCCATAACCCCGTTCAGCGTGATAGAACTAAACACATCGAGGTAGCAGACATTTTATTAAGGAGAAGCTGGATAGTGACTTGATTTGCACCCCATATGTTTCTACTCATAATCAACTTACAGACATACTTACCAACGGGTTGAATGGCATTAACTTTGAAAGAATTATATCCAAGCTGGGAATGGAAAACACCTACTCACCAACTTGAAGGGGAGTGTAAAAATCATGTTACACTTATATTTTAGGAAGTTTTATATTTTATCTTTGATGTAATTTATTTTGTATCACAGTGGTTTCTTTATATTAATGTTAGGATTATGTATTTAAGAACAATCCCACAATCATAGGGATTTGTCTCCTTAGGATAAGCGGTTAATATTTCCTAAAATAGCCAGCAGACTTATGTATATATATACTTATGTATATAGGTCTAATGACCTCATAATTTAATATGAGAGAATATATTATTCCTTTTAAATTCTGAGAGAAAATATTATGTATTAAATATCCTATTTCTCAATATATCATCACTGATCATCTTTCTAATAAACATTGAAGCTTTATTGCTACATTAATGCTATACTTATTCCTACTTTGGTCAAAGAAGTCATGAAAAATGAACATTGAACTCAAATCCTGAGAAAGGAGATGAATGCATTATAAGGAAACTTAATATGAGAGATTGTTGACAAACCAAGAGACAAAAGAGTTGTAAATTGCAAATGGATTCAATCCTGAGAAAGGAGATGAATGCATTAGAAGGAAACTTAATATGAGAGATTGTTGACAAACCAAGAGACAAAAGAGTTGTAAATTGCAAATGGATATTGATAGTGAAATGAAAGGCATATGGGACGATAGACATATATAATGTCAGACTGGTTACAAATGGATATACTCAAACTTATATAATTAATTATAAGAAGACATTTTCTATTGTAGCAAAGTGGAATACAATTCAAGTTGTTCTTACTCTAACAACTCAATTTGGTTTGATATTTACACTAGTTGAATATGAAAAAGTCTTTCTTCATGGAACTTTAGAAGAAGAGTACAAGGAGTTCGTTGAAGATTTGAAACTCATAGCGGAAGGAATAAAATATGCCTCCAAAAGTAGGCCATAAATGGTCTTAAGCAATCTCCAAGGATATGATTTAAGTGATTTACGTAAGTAATGGTTTCCTTAAGCAATCTCCAAGGGTATGATGTAAATGATTTACTTAAGTAATGGTTTCCTTAAGATACAAGCAAAATAAAAAACTAACATACTTTATTCATAAGGCATTATATTAAGTGTAAACTCACTATATTGCTAAAGTTATGCGGATGATATTTATTATAGATGATAAAACAGAGAAATTGAAATTAAAGACTCTATTTGAAATTGATGATTTAGAAAACTAAACTTTTTCCGTGGAACAGAAGTTGTTTATTTCTAAGAAAAGATTTTCAACACTTAAAGAAAATATGTATTTGATCTCCTAAAAGAAACAGGTAAGCTAAGATTTAGAACTTCAGATGTTATTGAACAAAATCATTAAATTGAAACTCAAGAGATTAGTAGGAAGACTTATTTATCTATCCCACATGAGACTAGATATTATTTATGTAGTTAGTGTAGTAAGTCAATTTATGTATCATTCAAGAGATAGATACATGGAAGTAGTTGGTAAAACTTTTCAGTATTTGATGTCAAGTCTAGGTAAAGGGTTCCTATTCAAGAAATAAAACACATTGACCTTGAAGATATATATTAATATAGAATATGTAACTTCTATTACTAATAGAAAATTTACCTTTAGGTACTTTGTATTTGTTAGAGAAAGTTTGGTAATCTAAAGAGGAAGAAAATAATATAGAGATTCTCATTCCAATGTCTTGCTCAAGGTGTATGTACGATTCGGGGATAAAAATCATATTATATGACCTTAAAAGAAAGTTTTACATTCCTATAAAATTGCATTTTAATAAGAGTCATTAACATTAGCCTAATAATCTAGTAGAACATAATATAACATAACAACATTCCACTTAAGAGTTTTCTCATAACATATTTTAAGATTTTGTAAATAAGTTAAAAATGATTAATATTTATTTACTAACTTGAAAAAAATGTTATAAATAACATAATATTAAGATAAAAGTATCCACAGTGATTAAGAAAAAATCTTTAGAATTTTTTATTTATTTCAGAATATTTTTATTTCGATCTTTTCAAGAATTTGATTTTTATAAATAGAGACTATGAAAATATAATGTATTTGATTTTTAACAATAAAATATAGTTAAAATTTTATTACTAACCAAATTGTTCATTTTGTATGATGAAATGCAGGGACACAGTTTCATTTCCTCCATGTACTTTAGTGCAACCATCAATGCACTCTGTCACAGCGGATGCTTTCCAAGTACCAACATTTGGTATTTATTTATGAATTTAATTTTAATCGAATAAGAACATGTTTGAGAACTATTAGTTTTTAAGTGGTTTCATTTCGTTTTCAGGATAAAGGAGTTGTTTGAAATTTGAAATTATTTTTTTAAAACTATTAAATATGTTGGTTTCTTCTCTTTCTGTGGGGATGGTTTCTTGTCTTTCTTACTGCTGGTTTTGCTCTCTCGTATGCTATTTTTTTCTCTCTTTCACATACCCATACTAGTTCTAGGCGTAAACCCTTGCTCTTCACTAATTATGTCAATGTCGTATCTCCATTGAGAAGTAGGATTGCGTGAATTATAACACATTCGCCTTGATATCAAGCTTTGACTTAAGGAACGGGATTATGTTGATGATCTCAACCAAGCAGCGACCTCAATTGCTCGGGTTTGGGAGTAGGTTCAATGCCTCTATGGTGTTTCTAAGAATCTTCTGACTATCATCGCCACTTGACTTGATGACCGCTGGACAAATATTTGGATAAGGTTCAAGATCTTCTACGTTACTTCAATGAATTATTGTCTCTTATTGCCACTCCTACCTAGGAACTCGAACAACGCCAACTTTCTTTATGTTAATAGCATTGTACGGGCTTCGTGATGTGTATTCCTTGATTCATGATCAAATTCTTAGGTCTTCGACTGGGTCCACATTCAAGTATACTTGGTCCACCTCGTTGTGTGTGCGATGTAAGTTATCATTTGACATACCTACTTCAGTCCCCTATGGTGATTCCTCTACATTGGTATCTTAGCTTGATGACCTCAACCACTCTTGCGAAACTTGGCAAAGGTCGTCCCTGGTGTGATCATTGTCACAAACTCGGACACACCATTGACAAATTTTATGCCTTACATTGTTGGCCTCATTGGTTGGCTATTGTTGATGTTACTTAGGCTACCTCTATGTTCCTCCTAATTTTGGCTCTCTTTCTCTTTCGTCTAATAGTTTTGGATCTTTTACTCTCTTTCATGACTTCTTAAATTGTACCAAGAATGTTAAGTCTCCACTGCTTTAGTTGTATACATAAGCTTCTCATTTGTTGGTCTCACTGACACCCAAGGTTACCAAACTCGAGAATTTATGTAGACTTGTGAGAAGTTTGTAAACTTGACTTGTAAACCCGACTCGTAGACTCGTAAGAGTCTCCTTTATTAAAAAATTCAATAAAAAAACAAATTTTCATGACAGCAATTTCACAATACTAAAATAAATAAGTTCAAATAATGTACCAACAATAAGATAAATAACTAATAAACAAAAAGTACAAATGTTATCAAGTTTAATCTCCCCATCTAATCATCTAATCCTGTAATGAAATCATCTCCACTATCTTCATCACCATCAAGTTCTTCTCCATATGATTCATTATCATTGTCATAAAAAATTATATTATCAAGATTAGGTGCATGTCCATCTGGTGCATGTCCATCTAGAGTAGTTAGATCATTCAAACTTGCTCTAGCTCCAACTAAGTCAACATTTCCCATCACCTTCAACTTGAGTTTGTTCAATCTCAACATTATTTCCTTCTTTAGTTATCCATTCATCATCAAACTCAATATCATTAAATGGGAGATCAACAATTTTTCTAATTTGCCTATTTTTCAACTACAAGTTATACATGACATAAACCAAGTCATTCATCTTTTTTTGGTGCAAACGATTTCTTCTTTTTGTATGAACCTATAAACAATTATGAAATTTTAGTAAAATATAAATCAAATAAAGAAAAATAAAAACCTTAAATAACTTAATGAACTTGAATTACCATTTCAAATGAGCTTCAATTACGCTCACATCCTGAAGAACTACATGTCAAACTCAGAACTCGAATAGCAAACTTCTTTAATTCTGGAGTTCTATCCCCAAACATCTCCCACCATTCTCTAGGGAGCATAGCTTTCCTACATTCCTTCTTCCATAGAAAAAAGTCCTCTAGCAAAGTGAAAGTCAACAAGTTGCAAATTGATTTTTTTTTTTCTTTCTGCAAGATCACTAACTAATCTTTGCATGCATGTATGCAACCCCTCTTTCACCTTAGCATCATCATTTCTAAAGTTTGGTTCATAATGCAACTGGGGGTTTAGGTAATAGGTGGCTGCATGCAAAGGCCTATGAAGTTGATTATTCCACCTCTGATCAATGATTTTTCAAACAAGTTCATAACTATAAAAGTAAAGTACCAAAAAATTATGTTATATTAGAAAAATAGTTATACAAATAAATAAGTAAAAAATAAGTAACTAAATTTCAAATGATAAAAGTTTAGAAATGTTACCTTTTCTTAATATTATTAATGTTGCTTTTAATTTTCTCTTTTGCACAATCCATCTTCTCATATACGAATCCCATTGCGGGTTCTGTATCTGAATCAACTAATCGAAGGACCATCATAAGAGGAGCAGCATCTTTTAAGCTTGTACTCACATTCTTCCAAAATCGACTATCTAATACTAGATTTTGAACCTTTCTCCCTTCCTGTGATGCTCCAAACTTGCTTGTTTGCCACTCTTCAGAGCTAAACATGTTCATCAGTGATGCTTTCAGTTCATGAAGACAAGCTAGAGTCAAGTAAGTTGTGACAAATCTAGTCACTCCTGACCTTATCAAGTCCCTTCCCTTTGTGAACTTCTTCAAAATGCTAATTAGTTGTGTTCTATCATAAATGTAGGTAGTGATCTTTCTTCCTTTTTGTATGGTTACTTCATGGACCTTCAGGTGCTTTTCAAGATCTTCAAAGATTAGATCAATACAGTGAGCAGCACATGGAGTCCAATATAAACACTATCTTTTTTGCAACAATAAGTCTCCAGCTGCCTTGAAATTTGCAGCATTGTCAATGCCTACTTGCACTACATTCTCTTCTCCAACAAGTTCTACAACATCATCTAACATTTTAAATACCTTATTAGCAGTTATTGATATGTCAGAGGTATCTAATGAATAGAGAAACACAGTTCCTTTAGGACTGTTCACCAAAAAATTACAAATGGGACGCCTTTTTTTATCTGTCCACCCATCAGACATAATTGTGCAACCTGTCCTTTTCCATTCTTTCTTGTACTCTTCAAGGACTACATCTGTCTTCTCCACTGCTTGTTTCAAAAGTTTCTCTCTAATATCATGATATGATGGAGGTTTATAGCCAACACCATATCTTGCAATCATGTCACACATTTTTATAAAAGCTGGATTCCTAATCACATTGAACGGAATAGCACTCGTGTAAAAAAATTCAGCAACTTGAGCATCAACTTTTTCTTTATCACCTTTCTTATACATTTGATTCAGAGTAGCTTGAACACCCTCACCAGTAGATTTATTTTTAAAGATATTCTTGCTGCTGCTAAAGCTATGTCCACTCTCATCATCAGCATCTTCAAGATTAGTCAATCTTCTTTTCTTGGCTGAGGCATCCTTAGCATCTGAAACAACTTTCATCATTAAAGCTTTAATTTCTTCTGGTACCGAAACACAAGGTTCAGAATTGTATCTGGTTCTAGCAAGATGATGTTTAAATGTAAAAATACCTCCATTAAAGATCTTTGAGCAGTAGTTACATTAACTTTTTTTCCATTTCCTAAAACATCACTCACATACTTCCATCCAATATCTGTTCTATTCCCTGGAGAATTTTTCTTCTAGGTGAAAGAGGGGCTGATGTACCACTAGCAGAATTTGAGCCACTCCTAGACATAATAGAAATTTACAAGAACTGCAAAAAATTGCAATTTGTTGATTAAAAAGTACTCATGACACAGCTACTGTCCACCCTCATTCAAAATAAAAATATTAGAAACACTCACCTCACCAAACGATTCACTCGAACAGTGGAGAATAGTGGACTGCAACTGCAGCACCTTACGCTGATGCAGAGAGGAGCAAGGGCGAGCGGCAACGATTGCGATGCGATTAGACAGCAAGCGTTCGACTCAATACGTGCGATGCAACGATGTTTGACGGGAGGCGGGTGACGTTCAGCATGAGGTGAGAAGACAATGGCGGCAGTGGCGGTGATGAACAGTGTGAAGAGAAAAAACCCTAGATCGAAAATGGTAGTCCAAGTGTGGGTAAGTTGGTATATTTCTTACGAAAACTTAATCCTAAACAAAGCAAAACGACTAATGTATGAGTCGTTCTAAAATTTTTGTCCAACTTGCTCACTCGGTTGTGAACTCACGAGTTTGACCGAGTCAACCGAGTCTACTGAGTCTAATACAAAAACGAGTTTGTTTCCGAGTCAACTCGGTGAAGGTGAGTAAACTCTCAAACTCTATTGAGTTAGCGAGTTAACTCGTGAGTTAGATAACCATGCTCACGCCACTTATCTTAGCCCTTGGGTCCTTAGTGCCATTGATCATATATTTGATAATAATTTTTTTTTCTCATCTCTTTTCGCTTCTAGTCTTTTACCCTCTGTCATTATGGCTAATAGTTATTGGATCCCCTCTCATGGTGTTGGTATTGTACATCTTCTCCCTTTTCCCTCCTTTGATAATGTCTTCTATGTCCCTAGTTCTTCATTTAGTTTATTATTCCTTTGCCCACCAGGGTTGGAGATAGGTCATGCTTGAAGAATTGTATGCTCTTCACAATAGTGGTACTTGGTATCTTGTTCCTCTGGATCTTGGAAAATTTGTTGTTGGTTGTTAATGGGTTTTCACAATCAAAGTTTTCTTTGATGAAACTATTGATCGACTCAAAACTTATCTAATTGTCAAAGGTTATTCTTAGATGTTTAGGCTAAGCTATGGTGACACCTTCTCTCTAGTCATCAATTTTATTTGTGGTTGCTCTTCATAGTTGACCTATCAGTTGAATGTCAAAATTCCTTCCTACTACTGGAGGAGGTTTATATGGAGCAACCTCTTGGCTTTGTTGCTTTGGGGATGTCTGGGAGAAGTCTTTACGCTTGATGTCATCTACACAAATGATTATACGGTCTTAAACAATTTTGCAGTACATGGTTCAATAGATTAAATGTAGTAGTGCAATAATTTGGTATGACTTGGAGTAAGGAAGATCATTTTGTGTTTTATTGTCACTCAAGAATTGGGTTTATCTACCTAGTAGTGTATATTGATAACATTGTTCTTACAGGTATCAATTATGATGACATTTTACAAATAAAACAACACCTTTGTCATCATTTTTAGATAAAATATTTTGGAAAACTTAGACACTTCTTGGGAATTTAGGAAATATACTTTGGATATATTAGAGAAGATTAGGTTAATTAATTTCAAGCCCCTTACACACACCTACGAATCTCAATGTTAAACTTCTACAAGCGGGGGAGCCATTTCAAATCCCGAGAGACATTTAGGAAATTGAATTACCTCATTCATTTGTCGAGACATCTCTTTTGTGCTTAGTGTGGTAAGCCAGTTTATAAATTATTCATATGCAAGACATTGAACGTAGACATTTGCATTCTAATGTACATTAAAGGAGCCTCAGGAAAATGTTTGTTATATGAACACAATTATCATACTTAGGTTGTTCGATGCTCAAATGTAGATTAAGCAAGTCTCCCAGTAGGAGATACACTTCTAGATATTGTGTCTTTATCGGTGACAAATTTGTATCTTGGAAAAACAAAAAGAAAATATAATGGCAAAATCTAGTGTAGAAGCAGATTATAAAATTGTGGCTTTTGTCACTTTTTAACTTATTTGGCTCAAACAACTTCACAAAGAAGTGAGACTTGGTAAGGGTACACAAATGTCTCTCATTTGTGATAACTATGTAGATTGGTTTAGTAGCATCTAGTCAAAGTTCTTAGAAAATCTAATTCCATTAAATTGTCGAATAAAAGTATATCGTCGATAGTCGTAGTAGAGCGTCTACTTTCTACTAAGATTAGTATCATTTGAAGTTAGGAAATGAAAAATCTTGTAGCGAAAAAAGAATTCTTAAAATGAAACAAAGGGTTTACATAGTTACACACCTGAAATAGATAGTCAAATATTCTCACATGACAAAAAAAAAATATTGAAAATGAGTAGAAATGATCAAATGTGTGTTCTGGGAACGATTTAATTTAATAAAATTGAGATTTATGTTTCTTGATATACAATACATTGTTTATACAAAATTGCATAAAGCAAACAAAATGTGTAATTGAGGTTATGATGAGAGAGAAAATATCTTGGAGATCTGAATGAGTTTGGTGGATATCGAATTAGTCGAACAGTTGAGATATGAAAAATTGTGTAGCAATAGAAGGGTTTTTTCTAGATGAAACATAGGGTCAAAAGGATAGTAAAAATAAGTCTTTTATGTTATCTAATAAATTAAGAATGTTTTAGTAAGTTAAAACGGGGATGGGTATGGGAACAGGCATGATGCAGACAAAAAATCATGTATTACTCATACCTATACCTATTTCCGGTCAATGTGAGGATTCCTTTTCAAAATTGGGACGAGTTTGGATAGTACCAACAATGTGGATTTATTTATCATCCCTATTTGGAGGAGTGGACTAAGTGATGTTTTAACTCAGAAGCAGGAATCAATATTCACACGTCTTCTTTGTATATTTAGACATGTTTCACGGAAGTTAGTTACAATAGTTACCTACTTTAAATAGGAACTTGACTAACTTAGAATTGTTATTCAACTGTTATTCCTAGAGTGAGTTGAGTGACAATTCGTTGTAAGAGAAAAACTGAGTTGTAATCTCTATGGTAGTAAATTATGTCATGGACATAGACATAGATTGAAGTTCATCAACAATTCAATTGAACCGTGTTATTTTTGTGTGTTTGTTCTTTCTTCCTTCATTTACAGTCTATTGATTTGTTCAACAAAGACCCTTCTCTATTACTGTTTTGCGTTTGAGTTGGTAGATGGTCTTGCATTGAGTTTCTCCAATTCTTTCCACAACAAGTTGGTGTGGTTAAAATGGATTCAGTAAACATGACTTTCACAAAATATGAGGTTTAGAAATTCATAATTTTGGATTATGGCTATTAAAATAAAGGAACAAACAAATATAGGATTAATCTTCCTTGTGTAAAATACATACATAAGGTTGTTTATTTATATGTTATTAAAATAGAGAAATAGGTATAGGATTAATTTTCTTGTGTCAAAATACACACAAAAGGTTGTTTATTTATAGATAATAAAAGTAACAGAAATAGTAACAAAATAATAGATAACATGGGCTAAGCCCATTATATTCAACACTCCCCCTCAAGCTGGTGCATATACACTGTATGTACCGAGCTTGTTACAAATATAATCAATCCTAGGACCCCTTAAATATTTGGTGAAAATATCTGCTAATTGATCATTTGAATTAACAAACTCAGTCTTGATGTCTCCAGATATAATTTTTTCTTGAACAAAATAACAATCAACTTCAATATGTTTAGTCCTCTCGTGAAAGACGGGATTTGAGCTAATATAAAGAACAATCTGATTATCACATATGAGTGTCATTTGAATGACCTCTCCAAATTGCAAGTCTTTCAGTAACTGTTTGAGCCAAATAAGTTCATAGACAGCTAAGGCCATGGTTCTATATTCAACTTCAGCACTAGATCTTGCCACAACATGTTATTTCTTACTCTTCCAAGATATCAAATTACCGCCAATAGAAACACAATATCCGAAACTAGATCTTCTATCTGATGGAGACCCTGCCCAATCCGTATCTGTATAACATACAACTCCAGCATAGTCATTATGACCATATAGCAGGCCTTTTCCAGGAAAACCTTTAATGTACTTCAATATACAAGTAACTGCATTCAAATGATTAACACATGGATAGTTAAGGAATTGACTCACCACACTAACTGCAAAAGAAATACCAGGACGAGTAACAATAAGATAGTTAAATTTTCCAACTAATCTTCTATACTTCTCAAGATTTGAGAGGGGTCTCCCTGACTAGGTAGAAGTTTGACATTAGAGTCCATGGATGTTTCCATAGATTTAGAATTCAGTAACCCAGTTTCTTCCAAAAGATCTAATACATACTTTCTTTGAGAGATAACAATACCATGATTGGATTGTGCTACCTCAATCCCCAAGAAATATCTAAGTTTACCAAGATCTTTGGTCTGAAAATGGTGACAAATATGGTGTTTAAGTTGAGAAATGTCATGGTGATCACTACCTGTAAGAACATTGTCATCAACATATACAACTAGTTAAATATACCCAACATTCGAATGACGATAAAAAACTGAATGATAGCGAAACTAAAAATTTGGGTGTAGCCTTTAGCCACAAGATGAGCTTTGAGACGATCAATAGTGCCATTAAGACTAACTTTGATAGCGAAAACCCACCTGCAACCAACAACAGATTTTCCAAAGGGTAAAGAAACGAGTTCCCAAGTTCCACTGCTCTGAAGAGCACTGAGTTCATCAAGCATAGCTTGACACCAACCAGGATGGGCTAAAGCATCACCTATAGATTTTGGAATAAACACTAAAGAAATGGATGAAAGGCAAGCATAAAAAGGTTGAGATAGTCTATGATAGCTCAAGGCAGTATAATGTGGAGAGGGATTACGAATAGAACGTATACCTTTACGAACGGCAACGAGAAGATCAGGTTCAACTATCGGAGCCGGAGGGGACGGAAGATCTGGCACCAGAAGAAAATCTCTTGGTGGACGTGGGGAAGTTTGATGACGACTATAAACCTTAAGAGGTGGTGAAGGAGGCGACTCAATAGGAATACTAGACATGACAAGAGAATCGTAGACAACTGGAATATGTATTTGACTAGATGAAGACGGAATAGGAGAGAATACAGACTTAAACAAAAAGAAGATTCAGTAAAGGTAACATCTGCAGAAATGAAATAACGATTAAGTGAGGGTGAAAAACATTTATATCCTTTTTGAGATCTAGTAAATCCTAAAAAGACACATTTATGTGACCGAGCAGATAATTTATCAAGCCCAGGACTAAAATTGTGAACAAAGCATGTAGATCCAAAACCTCTAGGAGGTAAGGGATGAAGAGACTCATGAGGAAAGAAAATAGAGTGAGGAATTTTATTTTCTAAAACTGAAGATGACATACGATTAATAAGATAACATGCACTAAGAATAGCGTCACCCCAAAAACATTGAGGAACCCCATCATGAATTAAAAGAGTACGAGTAGTTTCAACAAGATGTCTATTCTTGCGTTTAGCCACCCCATTTTGTTGAGGTGTATAAGCATATGAAGTTTGGTGAAGAATGCCATGAGATTTCATAAAAGTGTTAAAAGAATGAGAAAGATACTCACGAGCATTATCACTGCGTAAGATTCGAATCGAAACTCTAAATTGATTTTTAATTTCATTAAAAAAGGTTTGAAATATAAAAAATAACTCAAAACGATTTTTCATTAAAAATAACTAAGTGCATCTTGAAAAATCATCAATGAAAGTAACAAAATATTGAAATCCTAAATTAGACTTAACACGACTTGGTCCCCAAATGTCAGAGTGAACTAAGATAAAAGGGGCCGAAGCACGTTGGGAGACACTAGTAGGAAAAGAACTGTGACTATGTTTTCCTAAAAGACACGACTCACAAGATAAACTAGACAACTTCGATAAATTTGGAACAAGTTGCTGCATCTTGGCAAGACTAGGATGACCGAATTGTGCATGAAGGAGAGATGAAAAATCCATAACTGTGGCAACATGTGCAGTTGTTCGAAGGTAATAATTACCATGAGACTCACATCCAGTGCCAATTATCCGTCCTGAACTTCGGTCCTGTAAACAAATAGAATATTTGGTGAAAGAAACAACACAATCAAGGGAACGAGTGAGACGACTAACAGATAATAAGTTAAAAGGTGACCCAGGGACATAAATAACATTATCAATAGGCAAAGAAGGAAAAAGATGAATAATATTAATACCATGGGATGAGACCTTAGAACCATTAGCCATGGTAATGGAAGGTAAATGGCTAGAGGTAGACAAAGAAAAGAAAAAAGATTTATTACCAGTAATATGATCTATGACACCTGAGTCTAGAACCTTAGAACCAAGGGTGTGAGCCCAGCAAAAGAGATACTTGTATGTGCAACAGATGTAATGGAACAAGAGTTTTGCCGATCCTCATACCATTTAAGAAATTCATTAAAAATAGCAAGTGGACCTGAGGTATCAGATGAAGTAAGATCCATGGTAGATGGTGGCATAGGAGTAGCTTGGACAACCGCAACAGTTGAAGAAGCGACAACAGTAGCCGCGGAAGAAGCCAGAGGAGAGAGAAAAAACATGAAATTCAAACGGGCTCCGATCAAGATGCTGAGGATAGATCCAGAACACTCGCAGGACGACGATCACAACGACGTTAATCGCCACCAGAAAAGTCGCCGAACGCGCCTCCACGCACGGCGACAGCGGTGGTAGTGACCAGAACAAAAACGGCGACTACAGGCGCGTCACTGCTCCTATCGCTGTGATTCCAACGACACAGTGATCATCTAGACGAGGCACTCCTGATGGTGGTGTCGCCGACCCAATCGACGGTGGCGGCGACGGTGATGACAAAGGTGACGACAGCGGTGGCGGAGGCAAGTGAATGAGAACGGTGAACAGTGGGTTCACCGAAAAAAATTTAATCCTAACCCTAGGGTTTAGGAGAATCCGAGGGGCATAACTGGGGAGATCTCATAAGAATGAGAAATGAGCCAAACCATATGAGGGAGTGATACTACCTTTAACCTAAAACCTTGAGGTTGTAGGTTTATGGGTCTTCTTTCTTATATATTGCTTAACTTTCTCATTTTTACTCAATGTGGGACTTAGACTCACACTTGAATACCTAACAATCTCTTCCTCAAGTGACCTCAAGTGAGAGTCCCACGTCGGCACGAACCTTCGACTCTGATACCATATTAAAATAGAGAAATAGGTATAGGATTAATTTCCTTGTGTCAAAATACACACAAAGGGTTGTTTATTTATAGATAATAAAATTAACAGAAATAGTAACAAAATAACACAGAACATGGGCTAAGCCCATTATATTCAACATATGTAAAAGTAGTAACAGAATAACAGAAAATATGAGCTAAGCCCAACACTCTTCCTCAGGCTGGTGTATATAAATCATATGGATCAAGCTTGTTACAAATATAATCAATTGTAGGTCCCCATTAAGATAGTGAAAATATTAACTAACTGATCATTCAAATTAACAAAGAAGAGCTTATTTCATCACATCAAGCATTGTCTGACGCCAACCATGATGGGCTAAGGCATCACCTATAGTTTTTGGAATTGACGAAGAAGAAACAGACGATAGGCAAGTATAAAAAGTTTGAGACAGTCTATGGTAACTTAATGCAATATAATGTGAAAAGGATTATGAGCAAAACGTATACCTATGGGAACATCAGGTTCAACTATACGAGCCGGAGGAGCTGGCACTAGACGAGAATCATTAGATGGACGATGAGAAGTCTGACGACAACTATATAAACCTGAAAAGGTGGTCGATGAGAGAAATCTTTAAGTACATTAGACACAAGAGGAGTATCAAAGACAACTGGAATATGTACTTGGTCAAATGAAGAAGATAAAGACTTAAAATAAAAATAAGACTCAATATAAGACTGCAATATAGAACATCACACCAGAAGGTTTTGTCCTAAGAAAGAAGAAGGCTAACAACTTTGATAGATCATCTAGATCGTAGGTTGTCTTGCTTTGATAGAGTGTATATGCTAGTGATTATGAATAATTAGTCTAGTTTCTAGTAGTACTAATGATTGTGAGTTGATAATGGATTTTGGTTCTCCTTCCACATGAGAGCTAACTGTATATGGAGAACATTACAAAATTTGAAGGAGGTTTACTTCTTCTTGGCAATAACAAGTCTTATAAGATAATTGAAGTTGGAACCGTTAAGTACGATTTACATGATGGAACTGAGAATGCTTGAAGAAGTTAGGTTTGTACCTAGCTTGAAAAGTAACCTTATATCCTTAGTGAACTTTAAAATAAGAGATATGTGTCTAAAGGGTAATGAGAGGATCCATGGTAGTGATGAAAGGTGTAAAGAAGAATGACCTGCATGCCTTGGAAGGTTCCATAGTATCTGGTTTAGTGTCTATTACTAAGGAGATCGTCTTGAACAAGACTAAGATATGAAACTAAAGGTTAGGTAAAGTAAGCGAGAAAGACTTAGTTGAGTTTCAAAAGCAAGGGGTTGTTTGGTGTTGACAAGGTTAATCAGTTGGGATTTTATGAACATTGTGTCAAAGGTAAAGCTTGCAAATTTTGGTTTAAAGTAGGGCAACAAAGGATGAAGGGCACTTTTGACTATGTTCACGCTAACATGTGGGCATGGTCTACAACTCTATCACACTCTGTGCTAGATACTTTTTGTGAATGGTAGTAATATCTTGTCAAGGTTTGTAGACCATCTAACTTCATCCCACCATCTAATAGAAGATGTGAGTCTTATCGTATATGTGGTTGATAGTCTTACTAGAGTGTTTAATTTCTTAGCTTTTTTTTTTTTTTTTAGACTAGTATTAGTGGAGCAATTGTCTAAGTGATAGCAGGAAGCATTGTTCATATGTCTTCTCTCTATATATTTAGGCACATTTCACAAAAATTAGTTACGGTAGTTATGCACTTTAAATAGGAAGTTGTAGTGACAGCTAAACCAACTTAGAGTTGTTGTTCAACTGCTACCTTATCCAAGAATGAGTTGAGGAGAGTTCATTGTAAGAGAGAAACTAAGTTAGAATCTCTATGGTAGTAAATTCTATTGTGTATGTAGATTGAAGTTAGTTAACACTTAAATTCAATTAAACCATATTATCGCTTTGCATTTACGTTTTATAGAAACTCTTCCAGTAAGTTTGTCCAAATCTTTCCACCATAGTAACCATGCTGCCCTTAATTTGCCTCATCCAATATTTCATGAGAGAGCCAATCATATTAAGATAGATTATCACTTCATTCATGAAAAGATTGAATATGGATAGCTAGCAGATGTCTTCACCTATTCATTGTGGGGTTTAGAAGTGATTATTTCCAAAAAGTTTGGCGTGTATGATTTTTATGAACTAGCTTGAGGGAGACATTTTAATGTACTTTCAATATGTGGGCCTAGGTCTATCTCGGTGTAATATATTTTGTATAATCTATATATAATATCTTCCTTGGTTGTTCTCAAACACAAAGGTTCATCCACGTGAATATCCATCTTATATTCACACTGGGACAATAGCTGAAATCTGTATAAAGATTTTTTTTTGGAAATAATAAGATTTTATAAATCTGAAACGTTGTACCTTATGATTATTGCCAACAGTGTTTTTTCCTTTCAGCTGTACGTACGTACCCTTTTTCTCATGTAAAAGCTGCTTTATTTGTTGCTTCCAAACAAAATGAAATCTTAAAGCCACTTTTTAATAAACTTAAGCAAACAAAAACTAAGATTGTAATCAATTATAACAATAATTGACTATACATATAATTGATTATTGAAATAATTTAATTTTTTGAGGTCTTCCAAACACATCCTTAGTGTAAAAAATTATATACTACCATCCATTGGCGTATTGTAATTTCATTATAAAGTTTGATTGGGATAACAATTATCCATTACCTAAGAAGTTAAAATTTTTTAATGATGTCGCAACACGATTGTATGATAATGTAAAACGGTTTTATGCTAATACTGGATCAAAATGTAAATCTTTATTAATTGATAGTTTTAGAAGCATATCACATTTTAGCAAGTTTAGTATGTTTGCTTAATTTTATTTTATTCTGTCTTGGCAGCAAGAAGCTTTTGCCCTTCAATATATCCACTAGGAGAACAACAATGGCAATCAATTGTGGGAACTCCTCTAGTATGCCTCCATTCTGTTGTGATCGTGCCTTCTCCTCTTCCACCGTCTTTTGCTTCTCAAACTGTTATTGATTGTCAACCTTTAATGGTGCGTGGCTTTGTGCAAGTTCTTTTAACAAATGGCCAGGTTGTGCATCTATTTAAATTTTATGCTAATTATGTTATTTTATAACATTTCTTTGTTTTCCAGATTCACCTCCAGGAAGAAACCTGCCTCAAGATATCATCATTATTAGCTGATGGCATTGTTGTTAATCCTGGTGACATTTTACCAGATTTCTCAGTAAAATCTTTTATTTTCACTCTCAAGGGTCTGGATCTTACTGTTCCTTCGGATAAGACCCGTCTGGATATCTCTAAACCCAATATGAACAATACAGTCAAGACCTCTTTTGCTGGAGCAAGGCTTCGGATTGAAGATCTTTTCTTTTTAGATTCACCCTCATTGAAACTGGGAATATTGAATCTCGAGAAGGATCCTGCTTGCTTTTGTCTTTGGGGTGATCAACCAATTGATGCCAGTCAGAAGAAGTGGACTGCTGGAGCATCCCAGATTACTTTATCTCTGGAGGCAAGTACTGGCAAGCTTGGACATCAGAGCTCTCTCGAATGGACATCTGGATTGTGGAGATGTGTTGACCTAAAAGATACTTGCGTAGAAGTAGCTATGGTAACAGCTGATGGTAGTCCATTGTTAAAGGTTCCTCCACCAGGGGGTATCGTGAGGATTGGTATTGCTTGTGAACAATATCTATCCAACACTTCAGTTGAACAATTATTTTTTGTCCTCGATCTCTATGCTTATTTTGGGAGTGTTAGTGAGAAAATAGCCATAGCTGGAAAAAATAAGCAATTGAAGGATGTTAGGAACATATCTTTAAGTGGAAATCTGATCGACAAGATTCCAAGTGACACTTCTGCAAGTTTGAAAATAAAGAATCTCCAACTTCAATTTCTTGAATCGTCTTCTGTGAATTCTGAGGGAATGCCTCTAGTACAGTTTGTCGGATATGATTTGTTTGTTAGTGCCACTCATAGAACCCTTGGTGGTGCTATTGCTGTTTCATCAACATTAAATTGGGAGAGAGTTCAGATAGACTGTCTGGATTCTGAAGAGCATTTCACATGTGAAAATGACTCATATTTTAGTACTAGCAAAAATGTTCCCTCAGTAAGTGATAATGGACACCCTAAACTGAGACCTATTTTCTGGGTGCATGACAAAAAGCAACTACTTAATGGAAATTCTCATTCATCCCCCTTTCTGGACATACATATGGTGCAAGTCATACCATTTTGTGTAGTAGACACGGAGTCACATACTTTAAATGTATCAGCTTCTGTATCTGGTGTTCGTCTTGGTGGGGGAATGAACCACTGTGAGGCCCTCCTGCATCGATTTGGAATACTAGGAGCTGATGGTGGTCCAGGGAAGGGTTTGTCTAAAGGACTGGAAAACTTACAAACTGGACCTTTGGCAAAACTTTTTAAGACAACACCTCTGATTGTTCATAATTTAGAAAATGGTATAAAACAATCTATTCTCATTTTCTATTGCAGGTGTCATTGCTCTATATATAGTAAATTTTCATGTCATATTCCTCATGTTTTGTTTGTTACTTTAAAGTATAGTTTTCTTACAAACATTTATGCAGTTGAAAATACGAATGAAGGGAAAGGTACCAGTTTTTCAAACTTGAAGAAGCCAGATACTGTGGATGTAACTATAGAGTTGAGAGACTGGTTATTTGCTCTTGAAGGTGCAGAAGAGATGGCTAAAAGATGGCGGTTCTCAAGCTATGATGCAAATAGAGAAGAGAGGTCTTGGCACACCACTTTCCATACCTTACGAGTAAATGCAAAAAGTTGTCCAAAGAATGCTCTAGAAAGAAAAGCACAATTCCATATAATACAACTATATCCTGTGGAACTGGTTACGGTAAAGACATACATCCTTCTTTCTTCAAATGATGTTGTGTGTAAGTGTTATATTTACCACATGCATGATTTCATTACCCTTAGCTTTTGGGTGGCAACTTTCCATATGTGAGTAAATGCAAAAGGTTTCCCAAAGAATAACTAAAAGTATAAGAAGATAGACTGTCCACCATCAAGTGAACCAATATTCTGCTAACTTTCATTGGCTGATCCGAGAGACTAGTAGGATTGTCTATACTTGCTCAAAGGAAAATCACCAACCAATAGAGATAGAAGTAAATTCCACCCTAAAGGGGCCAATAGTTGTGTAGTTCGTCGAAGTCTGTTAGTCTATGCAATGTAATTGAATTAGTTTGCTCAATCCTATTCATAAATACCTTTCATAAGCTCAGATTTGAATAACAGACATATGATTTCTGATTTTCTTTCTAAAGTTTAAATCCCCCCTAAAATGACCTTTAATCAGTTTGTAGTAGTTAAAAGTCATTTTGTCTCTGCAATTGTAACTGAATGCAGTTGGCTGAATCTTCGAAAATACCTTGTATCAGCTCTCATTTATGAATAGCAAACATAACTATTTTATTCTCTTTCTAAACTCTAAAAAATTCTTTCTAGCATGAAGTTTAGCATAGTGTATAGAGCTTGAAACTTGTTATAATTATAGAAATAAGGAGTTAATCCTAGATAATTAGGAATATTATTATAGTTATAAAAATAAGTAGTTGATCCTATATAATATATATGTATTATTATGAACATTTTTCTTTATTTCAGTATCTTATCTTTGTTATTAGAGCATATCAAATCTCCTCTATTTATTGTATTGATTGCTTTTTCTCAACATAAATAAAGAACTCGTGTTGTCTTAGAAACATATAGTATAAGCTCAATGTTTCCATCTTCCCTACAATTTATCATGTTATCTTCCCATTGTCTGTGAAGGATTTTCTTTTTTGGTTTTTAATAATCTTTCTCCCAGGTTTGCTTTCATTGTTTCGACTCTCTTTCCATCTTTTCAAGAAAAAAAAAAGATGTTTTCCAACACCACATCAACCTCTAGAATAGATTCTCCCACCTTTTCTAATCATATTTTTAGTATTGAAAGATGGATGGGTTTAAATATTCGACTTCCACTCTTAAGTCACATGTCGCTCCTACATTTTTAGTTGATCCATCTCCGAAAACATTTGAGGACTTTATCAAATGGGTGTGTGACACATCAATCCACTAGTAACATTGCTTCGGTAGCAAACATTCATAATTCATCTGCTTGTCTCTCTTAATCACTTCTCTTGGTCCCTATGTTATTGACTCTGGTACAACTAATCACATTCATAAATCATTCTTTTTTCTCTTTCTTTCCTAAAGCTGTGAATTTGCCTTTTATAAATAGTACCAACAGTTCACATACACAAGCTTGTGGAATTGGTACTACCCAACCCCTCCCATCCCTTACTATTGATTGTGTTCGTTATGCCCCTAATTGTCCTTTTCATATATTGTTTGTTACCCAATTGACCCAATTCATGATATTATTTTTACCTTCATTAAAAAAAATGTTATCTTGCAGGATCACATATTGAGTAGGATGATTTGCATGGGATGTGAGTGACATGGCATTTACTATCTTTTCCATCACCATCAATATGTGCATCAACGGTCTTTTCAATGATGATTCATACCCAGTTAGGTCATTCCGAATTAACAAAATTGTAGAAGATGGTGTCAAGTTGAATTGAGTCATGTCAATTAGAAAAATATGTCTATCAATATTTTCCTAATAGTCTTAATAAATGAGCTTTGTCTCATTTTTCTTTACTTTATTATGATATTTGTGGTCCTTTCGATATGGTCACCCCCTTTTGATTTTAAATATTTTGTTACCCTTTTTGATTATTTTAGATATAAAGTGTCTTTTATATTTCAAATGATTTTTAATGAAATCAAAAATCAATTTGGTATATCAGTACATGTTTTTCATAGGGACAATTCTTATTTGTCTAATCAATTTCAACAACTGGTGACATCAAACGATACCCTTCATCAAACATTGTGTTCTTATACTCAACAAAATGAAGTACTTGAATGCTAAAATAGACATCTTATTGAAACTATTTGCTCAATTCTTCTTCACAGTCATCTTCCTCAACATTTTTTGGGGGGATGTTGTCCTTATAGCTTGTTGTCTCATTAACTGGATGTTGTCATCTATCCTTATGATTGGGTACCCTAAGCTATCTCTTTCCTCATTCCCCTTCATATAGTCTTATTCTATGTGTTTTTGGTACATCATGTTTTGTACATAACCTCACACTTGATCAAGATAAACTTCCTCCTTGGTTATTCAAATATGTCTTCATGGGATATCATTGCTCTCAAAAATGGTATCAATGTTTCTCTCCTAATCTTCATAAGTATTTTGTATTTGTTGATGCCTCTTTCTGAGTCTATCCCATATTATATAATTGTTCATTCTAATAATGGCATATTAGTCACTTTCCCACCATTGTCAATCTTCCTACATCACCACCAAATGACTATATCATAACTCAAGATTCTCTTATGCACCACTTCAGGTGTATCAATGTTGTTTACAACCTATTGATATTTTAGTATGGAGGTCATGCTTGATCCTAAACTGATGCCATCTTCCATATCAGATTTTGTTCCATTCAAAAATGATTGGTGTATTGTTATTCAAAAAGGTACACATTCTATTCGTAACCCTTATCCCCACTATTCATAGCTTATCATAGGCTTTGCCCTATACAATATTGTTTGTCCTCATTATCTTCTATTCATATTCCTAAGTTTTCAGGTGAATCTTTATCTCACACAAAGTGGTGCAAATAATGATTGATGAGATGTGCGCTATTCAAAGTGGTCATACTTGAGAGTTGGTTCCCCTTCTAGTTGGCAAGTCAATTGTTGAGTTTTGATGGTTGTATACTCTTAAAATAGGACCTGATGGTAAAATTGATTGCTATAAACCTTGATTGGTTGCAAAAGAATACACAATGTCAAATGACATTTATTCACCTTCTCTTGTCCATTGAGTTATTAATCATTGGACTTTGTTTCAGCTTGACATAAAATGCATTTCTACATGGTAACCTTGATAAAAAGGTCTGCACAGATCAATCTCCTGCATCTGTTGCTCGAGGGGAGTCATCTAATATGGTATGTTGCCTATGTAGGTCCCTATATGGCATCAAGCAACCACCCCATGCATGGTTTAGGCATTTTTAGATTGTCTGCAATTTGGAATGATACAAAGTGATGTTAATTATTCTCTATTCTATTGTCTTTCTCCCCAAGGATATATCTATTTTGCAATATCTAGACGATATTGTTATCACAAGTAGTGATAAGGAGAGCATTGTATAACTAAAAGAATATCTTGCTCAAAAGTTCCAGACCAAAGAACTTGGACACCTGAGGTATTTCTTTGGTATAGAAATGCTACAATTCAAATACTCAAATTGTTGGGTATTTGTTAGACCTATTGTGAATAATAATGAGCGGGTTTTGAAAGTTTTTTATAGGAAGAGAAAGTGAAGCCAGTAGGTGGAAGAGGTGGAGTTGGTGGAAAAGGTAGATTGGTGTATATAAAGACCAAACTTATGTGTTAGTGGGGGTACCTTTTTCGCGAGTTAATAATTGTGTGATATGACTTTTACTCATGTGAAAAAGGTTATTTTGTCCTTTGTATAATCTGAAGAATATTAATAAAATTCTTCTCAGTATTTTCAATGGTTTTCAGGTGTGTTTTTGCTAAATTCATTGTTAGAGTTCTAACAATTTCGAACAGGGATGTGTATTTGCGGAAGTGTGGGCTGAAATGACTGCACTCAAAGAAAACTATGTGTAGATGAAAGAACTGTTGCTTGATCTCAAGAAAAGCGAAAAGTCCTCAGAGGGAGGAGAAAATTATGTCAATAACGAGACAAAGAAGGAGGAAAGATCAGTGCAAGGTGAGAAATTGGAGGATGAGGAGGATCCGCAAAGGAAGGAATGGGTGAAGGGAGTGAAATTACCCATTTTTGAAAGGCTGTATCCACAAGGGTGGTTGACACGGGTGGAGAAGTTTTTTTGAAGTGCAAAATGTGGTGGAAAAAGAAAGATTCAATCTGACTTTGATTAGCATGGAGGGTAATGCTAGTCGTTGGCTCCAAGAATCTATCTTGGAGTGAGTTTTCGAGAGCCTTGATACGAAGATTCAGAGGAAAGAAGAGAGAAATTTTGTATAGTAAAGGCTCGTGCGATTAAAACAAGAAGGGAGAGTGAACGATTATGTGCAAGAGTTTGAGGTGTTGGTGGCTCAAGCACCACATCTTACTGAGGAGCAATTATTGGGATATTTCTTGGGAGGATTGCAGATGAAGGTGAGAAATCAGATTCGGCCCCATGATCCAAAAGAATTGTTGAGAGCAATGGAGATTGTCGTTGATATGGATGAAGCTGTGAATGAAGAACCTAAATTGAGTTATGGACGAAGTGTATATGCAAATGTTAGATGTGTGGCTAGAACTGGGATGTCGGTAAGAGTTGACAACAACAAGGGATGGAATGGAAAGGTTGGTTCTAGCATGGGCAGCAACGGGAGGAAAGATTATAACAGTGGCACCAAAAAAACCAGAACCGAAGCTAATGGAGGGGAAGTTTCAAGAAATAGAGGGACTAGAACTCTTCCTTATTCAGAGTACATAAAAAGAAGAGAGGAAGGGAGGTGCTTTCAATGTGGCGGTCCTTATATTATGGGACATCGGTATCCCGAGAAGAATTTGAGGGTAATAATTATGGGGGAAGAGGATGATGGGTTGGAATTAGAAGAACCAAGAATGACGGAGATGGGAAAGAAATCATTATCGGAGGAGGACGGATGGTTAGAACTTCAGTGTCAAGGTATGGAATTGTCCTTGTTCTCAGCCGGAGGCATGACCCAGCCTAATACAATGAAACTACAAGGGAGGATGCAGGAGGTATCAATGCTGGTGTTAATTGATAGTGGAGTCAGCCATAATTTCATTTCCACAAGGCTAGTGAAGAAGTTGGGATTGAGAGCGGAGAACACACCATCATATAGTGTGAAACTGGGGGATGGTCATAGGAAGGGAGCTAGCAGGTGTTGTAGAAATTTGGAGCTAGAGTTGGGGAATTATCCAGTAAAAGAAACTTTCTATCTGTTTGAATTGGGAGCTGTGGATGTAATTTTGGGCGTGGCATGGCTAGCGAAGTTGGGGAAGTAAAAGCAAATTGGAGAACTTTGACTATGAGCTTTATGAGTCAAGGGGGACCGGTTTCAATTCAAGGGGATCATTCCCTGGAAAGAAAGTTGGTGAGTCAACAAGCTCTCAAGAAAGAAAGGGAAATTGTTCTAGTATTTGTTTTATGGAAGCTTGGCAAAACGGAAGATGAAAAGGATGTTAAGACCGTTGGACTGTCACGGTAGCAAAGGAGGGAGTTAGATGCAGTTTCGAGATATTTTGAGGGGATGTTCGAGGAAATTAAAGAGCTGTGGAATAATTATTATTATAAGAATATACATTTAATCCTATATAATCATGAATATCTAAATTATATTTGCATTATTGGAAACATCTCTATTTATTCCACATATCATATCTTTGTTATTAGAGGATACTGAACCTCCTCTGTTTATTTTATTGATTACGTTTTCTCAATGTCAATAGAAACATACGGTTTCAGCTTAATATTTCTCTCTACCCTAGAGCTTAACAAAACCAATCCACAACCATGGTTTCTAGCAATCCTGCTTTTCAAGCAATTCATGCTTTGAATCCAATTACATTCTCTCACACAACTAACAAGAATCTTGTCAGAAAATCACTAGAAATGTATAAGAAATAATTAGTAGTACTGTTTGGGGAAAACGGAATCTTCCCACTTGGGGTCATTCTCATTAAATAGCCACTAGGAGCTTTACTACAGGCAATTTTAGGAGACACTACAGATATTTGCCATAATTTAATGAAAGAAAAACTGTAGGTGTAGACACAACAAATTTTAAATATTAGCTAAGTGTACACACATTTGGTTCATCTTATCAGTTTATCTTATCTGAAAATCTGTCCTTCCGTACCCTTTAAATGTTGTGCCAGAACTTGCAGGTTGGAGTTCAAGGGCTGAAGATCATGAAGCCTCATACCCAAAAGGACATTCCTTCATCAACTATAACTGTAAATGGAGTAAAACAATTCGCTGACGCAGCTGAGGGAATTGATCTTGAAGTAGGCATGATATTATGTGAGGATAATGAAGATGATGAAATGGTTAATTGGAAAGTGGAGAATCTTAAGTTTTATATAAGACAACCGGTAATGGGCCTTTCGTATCTAAATATGTAGTTCATTGACTGTTTTTATTGAAAGGTTGTGTTTAATGAAGATTTTACCATACAGATTGAGGCAGTTGTAACAAAGGAAGAGGTCCAACACCTCACTTTTCTGTGCAAATCCGAAATTGATTCTGTGGGCCGAATAACAGCTGGAATTTTACGGCTATTTAAGCTAGAAAGTTCTGTCGGCCAGTATGTAATTGACCGGCTTGGCAATCTAGGTATGCTTCCAGATTTTCTTCAGTATACAATGCTTTTAATTAGGAATTAATTCTTATTTTAGTAAAATACTAGTGATCATTCAGCCTTACATACAGCTTGAAAGTTCCATCTGCCTTACTTAGTTTACCAATTACCAAGTGTTGTCATTGTTATAAATCTTAGCACTACATTTTTGATGTAGGGCAGACATGGATTTCAGTTTTAACATTCTTGATTGGCAATGAATGGTTTGTTTGGTATCCATATCATTAAGAGAAATGCATAAGAAAAAAAAGAAAAAACTTGTGTTACTTTATTCAGATGTTAAATTCTTTTAAGAAATTGACATTGGATTTTAAAACATGGACTCCGGATAGAATCCATGTACTTGGTCTATTGAAGTTTACCACATCTGCAAGTTGAATATGATACTTGAATTAGTTTTTACAAACCGGGGCGTCAATACTAAGGTTGCATTGCTTTTTCGACATGGAAATGAAAAATTCAACTACGAGATTGAAAAAGTGGAACGAGGAGGTAATTGTCTCCTCATTGCCGTTAAGGTTATTTTGATTCCCTTGCATTTAAGACTGTATTCATTATCACTTGAATAATTTTTTGTATATGATGAAATTTAGACTAAACTAATTTTCTGTTGGTTGGTAGAACAGGACAATTAGGTATACATTGGTTACTAATTGTCTGGAGTTCATCGTAAGTTAGGAACTTAATTGTGTGAACTATAATCTTTGAACACGTCTAAACATGGTGGGATGTTTTGGCAGTATAACGAAGGAAAAATCAAACTACAAATTTGAGGTCCAACTAAAGTATACTAATCCTGCCATTTCCTTAGTCCTCTTGGAGGACCCCTCTGATTTGATGTTTATTAAGGGTTTAAATATCAATATTGGATCAAGTTTAAACTATTTTTTCTTCCAATCCAATTAAGTTTAATATTGTTTCAAGTCTAACTTCTTTTATTTAGCAAGTTGGCTCATCCGATTGAGTAATATTAAAATAGTAATAATTTATTGATAAAAAACATCAAAATAAATATTTTCACTGTTTCTTAAGACAACTACAATAATTATAATATATGCATTATTATAAAATACAATATTATCTTTTATAATAAAATTATAAGCCAACTGGTATTTTTTATTATATATTTATTATATAGTTGAATTGAGTCCGGTTCATCACGTTTGAAATTCATAAACCTGTCACTAATCCCAATTGTAATTGCATGCACTATATAAAACCCAACCCAGAAAATATGATTGGATTCGGTTGAACGGATTACTTAATTTTCATATTAGATTTGTAATCTATCCCATTTTGCATCTCCTTCTGTTCTCTGTTACCAATTAGTTATAAAAAGACCAACCTACAGTATCAGTTTTCCTTTGCATGTGTGACTTTGGTTAATTTTGTTGCTGCTGATCCTTTGCCTTCAAGCGTGCAGTTCCTAGAGTTTCTAGGGTTGGTTGGGCTGATTCTCTCATTTATTCTGTAATCACTAATAATGCTATGATGATATGCAGGAAGTGAAGACATTGCCAAGAATTTTTGTCCTGAGAAGCCTGGCATAGATAGTAGTGTTTCTAGGCTAGACCCCCCTCCGTTACAAAACCCAACAACTGAAAGTCCGACAAAAACTATGGAACAAACATTAATTTTGCTCGAGGAAGCAGTTGCTGGCTCACAGGCTAAGATTAGTGATTTGATATCTGACATTGGTACTTCTGAGTCTTCCTTTCAGCACCTTACTGTTATCAAAGAACTCTGTCAAAAGATTGAGTCGATGCAGGGTTTAGTGGTGCAATTGAAGAACCAACTTTAACACACCCGTCATGTGTAGTTAATTTTAATAATTTTCGTAGGTTAGAAATTCTTCTGTATATAGCATAGAAGTCCATAGGTTGAGTTTTATACAATATAGGCCAAAGTGAAGGCTCTGCATTTATGCATTATTAAATGTTGTACCGTAACCAAAGGGAGAAAAGAATTTCATTTTGCTCGCCTGAAGTGCACCTTCAATTTTTTACGCCATATTCATATGGATCGACAACTTTGTCTAAGAGTTGTTGATAGGTAGAAAGATATATATTGGATAATTTTAAATAAACTTCAAGATATCTGTTAAGGAAGAAAACAAGAATAAGAAATAAGTTATTTTTTCTAAGTTCAAAGATGATTGTAAGTGGTAGACAAATACAATTAGAATAATATATATGTAGTGAGGAAAAACATAAAAGAATTTGCTAAGTGAGGAAATTAAAGTAGGGGTCATGGAGGAGTTTGAATGAAATTAATGAAGCATAAAAGAGTCATCATGGTGGAAGGATTTAAAAAAGCTATGTGGCAACAGTGCAAGAGGGAAAAGGTTTGATGATAGAATATACTCAAATCAATACACAGTTTGAAATTGCTTTAACACCAGAAAAACAGAATGCAATTGGTGATTTAAACTGTGATCAGAACCAATCTATGTAATAAGTTTTCAATTTTAAACGCATAACAGGAATAAGCAAGAAGGGTCAAGAAAAAGGAGACACAATCAATTTATACTAGTTCACCCCTTCCTCAAGGACTACGTCCAGTTTTCTTTGCCCCACAAGTAAAGAAAATTTCATTAAACACTCTCAATTGTTATCAATTACAATGAAGCATGTTCTTGCACCCTTCATAATTACAATACACAATCAAATTGAAGAAAACACACCCTGCAATTCCCCCAATTCAGAAAACCCCAATGATAAACTCTATAGCATTACAATTTCAAATTGTAGGAACAGCTGGCTCTAGAAGGGGGGGTTGAATGGAGCCTGAACTCAATTCGCTATAAATAGAAACCACCAACCAAGGCAAAAAATATAAGCACAGATAAAGCAGTTTTATACTGATTCACCCTAATCTCTTGGGCTACATCCAGTTCTCCCTTGAACAAACCGTTCAAGAGGTTCCACTATTAAGCAAATAGTTACAACGAGTACACAAACCTCTCCAGGTTACAACGAGTACACAAACCTCTCCAGGTTATCACGAGTACACAA
>Ga0209489_102368_pt1 | contig 38453 bp, 20 predicted proteins | sample SiratrowhiteBW_FD_187527 | JGI IMG/M metagenome (GOLD analysis project Ga0209489, IMG submission 187527) | Root nodule microbial communities of legume samples collected from California, USA - Siratro white BW (SPAdes) (version 2) | ecosystem: Host-associated > Plants > Roots > Nodule | place...
ACTTTGATTTTTATTATTATTATATTATTACAACAATATTATTATAATTTATGATATTATTATTATCATCATTGACTTATATGATTAAGAATATTATTATTTTTAATTATTATTATTATTAATATCATTAATAATAATACTATTTTATTAATAATAATATTATATTTAGTCTTAATATTAATGTTATTAAGAATAATAGTATTACTATTATTAATATTATATTATTAATATTGTTATTGTTATTATTTTGATATTATATATATTAATATTATTATTATTAATAATATTAATATTAATATGATCATGAATAATTTTATTAATATAATTACTATTATTATTAATATTAATAATAATAATATTATTATTATTTTAACACTATTAATATTATATTTATTAATATGACAACAATAATAATCACAAGAGTCATGATAAAATTTAGTGTTGATGTAGTGGTTATGATTTATATATGTAGGTTGAAGGCTAGAGCTCAAATGTAAGTGCATGAAAGTAAGTTTCAACAATCCAAATAATACCAAAATATATAAATTAAACTAATGTTTGAATATGAAACCTAGATCAAGAATTAGTTTTATTTATAAAAATAAATAAATAAATAACTTCACACGTAATTATTATCGTTTAAACTTTAACTTATTTTTAATCCTAAGTTTAACTAATTTTTCAAAACAATGACTAAAAAAAAACTTAAACTTTATATCTTCACAAATCTTTAAATAAAGGATATACATACAGGAGAACACCATAAATTATTCAAAAGTTGTAATTAACTTAAAATTTTTTTACTAATTTTTTAATATTATTTCTAAAATATTTTTCACATAGAATAAAAAAATGACAAACAATAGTGATGCACCTACAAATTAGGCATAAATTGAAGCTAGAATTATTTTATAAAAAAAGTGTCATTAAAAATAGTTAAAATTTATTTGTATTTAAGAAAAAAAAATTATTTGAGTATTATTTGCTTTGATTAGGTCTTGATAGTTCATGACAACTTACTAATTAACATGAACTCTCAATTTGAGTCTATAGCCTTTCGTTGAAAGAGTATGATAAAACAAAAAAGTAAGTTATTAGTTTATTTGATTATTTTATGAGTTAGTTTAGTCTTTATACACCAATGTGCATTAAAGTAGTTTATTCTAGAATTTATAACTTATAATCTACAAGTTATCTCAGTTAACTTGTAATTTATTTAATGTGTTTATTATTTATAAAATACAAATTGTTTTTAATAAAATAAATATAATTGAAGAATTTTAGCATTTGTTGAATTACTTATAATGTTTTATGTAGTTCAAATTCAAAAGATTGAGAAATAAAAAGAATTAAACTTTGAAACATAAAAAAGGTAAATTGGATTAATACTCATTATATTAATTAGTTTAAATAAATGATTTGTCCAAATAAAAAAAACATATAACTTTAAAAAAGAATAGAAACATTGACAAGTTTAATTAGAATTTAATTATTTTTTAAAATGTAAAATTATAATTACATAATAATATTCCTTTATCCAAAATAACATAAATTTTATTTATATAAAAATTTATATAATTATGTATTTTTATATCATTTTCTATTTACTAACTAGATTAGCAGTTATGCCAAATAATTCTAATTCAGTCACTTGAGTTTCAATTTTAAATTTATATATTAAAGCTTATCAACCAACTTATAAGTTAATATTTTTTTAAAACTTACTTGGGAACTTGATAAAAAAAATTCAATTTATAAAAAAGAACTTTGGCAAAACTAGAAAGTAAGATGAGAAGAACCAGATGTTCTTTAAGCCAATGGAGTTAAGTGGGGAACATTGAGAGTAACAATAATGAACCAATGGTCCCCTTCACGACAATTAACAGAGGCCCTCCACAAGTGTGCATCATGCCTAGTTATTTGGCCAATAAGCTAAAGAGAGAATCACATTCCAAGTCCTTTTATGGTGGTGGCTTCTCGGGTGAGGAAAAATGTGTTTTTATGGTTAATTAGGTTCATAAAAGATTTTGTTTAGCATTGTCTTGCTATTATCAAAGTGTTCTTGGCCTTACATCAATGCCAGTATTGATAAACAATGAAAAATAGAACCTTGTCTTTTTTCAATGGTCAAATCTTGGTTGGGAAAAAAAGGAAACATGTCGGATATATTTATTGCACACACCAAACTTTTCGGGTTACTTAATGTTTGTATACAGGTGTCTATACATGTATGTAGGGTTAATTTCAAAGTCTCTGAGACAATGGCTTCATCTTTCTACTTCTTTCACAATATGTATTTTGTGTTTGGCTGAAATACGATCGGGGTGCCAATTCAAAACCTTCCGGTGAAATAAGAACAGCCCACATTCAAAGTTCTCTTTTTACCATTAGCGAACTTGTTTCACTTGCAAAACAATCACACCAAACAACTCCTACAATGATTGGCACCGACATGTAATCTTACTTCAACGACTCCTTTTTTACTACACTAATTTTTGGTCTGTTGAATGTAACCATTATAATAATGTATTTTTAATCATGATATTATTTTCTAACATACTTAATTTTATATTCAAAACAATATTATCATTACTATTATTATGATTCTAAGTTTAAATTATTTGTTCAAAAACCAGCAGTAAGATTAAATGCTTGTTTTTTTTAAACTACAAGAAATCAGGGTCCAATAATTTTCTGGCTGTGTCCTTCTCTGGTCCATGAAATGCGGGTTGATAATTGTATGGTGAGTGGTGTTCAAAATTGCAGTCATTTAGTACAGTACTTATAGCCAAAATAAATTTGAAATGCATCAGTTTAGAAAAGATTAGTTTATGGATTATTTGAAATGTATAAGTTATGAATAAAAATGAGCTTAATAGATAGTTTTACCTAAGACACCATTTCAAATCTTATTAGCTAGTTTTATTAAATATATTCTAAAAGGGTAGTTGATTTGGAGTGGTTTATTTTTATAAAGTGATTAAAATAGCTTAGGTAAATAAAATCAAAAAATCTAAAATAAGCATATATCAAATAAGTATTCTAATCAAAATAATATGTTATAAGATTATCAAAATAACTTATAAACTACTAGAATAGCTTACCCTAGAGATTCAATGATGTGATTGTGTGTTGCTAGCTGTAATCAATCAATGGCTGTCATCTACACCAATTTGAGGGGCTGATGTGTACATGGGAGAGATGTCTAACTAGATTTTGTCAAACATTCTTCTATTGACCATGTAACTTTCATGATATAAAGGTAGAAGCTCAAGGTAGTGAGTTGAGCTAGCTTGTAGTGATTGATGCCTAGTCTGTGTGTAAAATGTAACATAATTGAAGGGTAGGTTAGTACTTATATCGCTCTTGGGGTAGGCTCTCTTAACAAAGGAAAGTTATGCCACACATTTGATGTAGGGTCTAAATAGCTGCAACATTGATTATGGAATGGGGCACCTGCAACACTTATCTAACCTTTTCTATTAAAGGCGTGCCCTTTCTCTTGCCTTTGCAGAATTTTATTTTTAGTTTAATTCGACAAGAAAAAACTAATTCACCACTCTAGGGTAAGATTGTCAAATCACTTTTTCTTTTTATTTTTTCTTATAAACACCACTATTATCTCCCACAATTGTCTTTACCTGGATTCTCTTCTTTTGCTTCTTTTAGTTGATGTTGTATTCAACATTTGTGTGTGTAAAGAGCAATCATATGCATCTAATAAATTTTCACTTTACAAAAAGGGGCATGTGCGACTATGAAGACCTGATATCACATACTGATGTTTGCCTTGAAGTCAGAGAAAGTTGGGACCATTAGCAAAATAAATGTTCCACGTACTCCTGCATCAAGGAATTATATAGTTTTAAGTCATTAATATAATATAATTAACTGGGACAGCTCCTGAAGGCAAATAGAGAACTTAACATGTTAAAAAGAGGCTAGTGCAGTAGTGCAGGCTTTCACAGATGCATCTTATTTTAATTTGGTTAGTGCGGTTGTTGGAAGGCCTAAGTTCCTAATAATGGCTTGGCTAGAACTCAAAGAAACCGCAACAGTATGTGTGGTCGGATTAGATTTTGTAATTCAATTTGCGTTTATAAGTTTTCATGTTTAGATTTTTTTTTTCTTAAAAACAGTAAATATGGGTATGTTAGTATTGTTAAGTGGTAAGACAACATTAAGTAGTGAGAATGTTACCAATTTACGGACAATTAGATTTGCGCAATCTCAAAAGGTAATTAAACTTTTACTTTTGCTTTTAGGTAAGAAAATAATGATTCACCTGCAAAATTATCAAACACTCTGTTGACACAAATTTTTAACCACATTGGCATACTCAAACATGATTTTACAGGTTCCCAAATGTTTTTGGCATGCCACAAACGCCTGGTACTATAAAAGGTACTCAAAATTAACCAGAAAAATTGAAACCACTAGTCCTGCCTACCCCACTATGCAAGTTTCTTTGTTGTCTAAATAAAAGATCTATAGATGATATGTGCTCACAGTTTTGCTGGCTGAACTGACTTGGTAGTAAAATGGGCAGGCAAAGCCATCCACCTGCAACTACCAATGAATGATCAATTGTAGAAGTGCATTTGCTCTTCCAACCATTACTTCCTCATCTGTGTATCTGATTCACATTGCATCAACCACCACTAATTGACATTCATTTCTATGATACACAGTCCAAGATTAGTAATCATTAATCATAACCCGCAAAGGAATAAGAAGTGGATTTGCTCTACAATGTAAGGAATAAGTACATGCTTGGATTAAAATTTGTTATATTTCGTATTTAGTAAATAAAATTGATTTTTTTAAGATTGAACTAGGTTGAAACCCACATTTAAAGACTCACTTCCGCAAATGTGTTTTCAGACAATTTTAACACGCAAACATAGTTTTATAGATAACCAAACTCGTTACGAAACATCCCAAACATACAAGGAAGTTTCGACAACATATATAAGAAAAAACTACCTTTGAACCCAAGTGAAAACTAGTCTCATACCTTAGCTTGTGAGACAACCTCGTACTTACGAAGTCAGACCAAGCTCTCCAGCTGTTTTAAGTTTTTGGCCCCTAAATTCATAATCATTTTTTCATGACTCGTGGACTGTATACTGCAAAGGTTAGAGCACAGGAATCAATGGTGGTGGTCACGACATGTTTATATCTTAAACATGTCATGTTTACGCGATATACAAAGTACTAAGCTTAAGAGCATATGTCTACCAATGAGCATGAGAATGTCAACGAATGTATATTCAGTTTGACAATGAAAATTACCTTTGTCATTTTGTGGACTTTTGTGCAGAGTTACTAGAGCAGTGTCATCATTATAATTACAAGCACTGCATGGTGCTTCTCGAAACCTGACCTCTGATTTTGTTATTATTGTTAAAAATAACGTGGGTTTAAAATCTTGTAATTGAAATCTATTGAAATGAAAATCAAATTCAAAATAGTAAGTGCAATTAATATATCTAAATGGGTACCATAATTTAGTGTGAATTAGTCGACATATCATTTTCCTTGCCGTCCAAAAGCAGGAAAAATAGTGTGCCTAAAACCAATAACTGATCACCGTTTCGGACCGTGTCTTCCACAAGAAGTAAATTTGAGAACCTTGGTCCCAGGCAAAAAAGGAAGAAAATAAATGAAAATCCTAGCCTTAATTGGCACATGATGGAAGCACGACCCAATTAATTAAGACCAAAACTACATAGCCAATAAAATATTTACACTAAAGTCAACAAAATGAAAGCCACCAGCAGAAGATAACATTACAAATGACCGTACCCCACAACCACAAGAGCAGGGGGCATCATGAAACATTTACATAATGGGAACAAAATGCCCCTTCATACTTATTTGCGACGAACAGCTCAGCTCTTCATTCCAATCAGATCTATATTGTAATCTTTCTTCAACGCCATCTGGATCTGCAACTGGTTGAAAGAGAAACAATTCATTAGACTCGTTCATGTGGGCATTAAATAAACAGAGAGGTAATTAATCAATTCTTTCACCAAAAAATTAAGGGGTTAACAGCTAAGAATATCACTGCAAATGCATGACAACAAAGAACTTATATTCAACAACACTTAATCCGAAGATTCCTGAAATAACCAAACACATGAAATTGACAAACTAACAGGATAAAGATTCTTAAATAGAGAGAACTACAGTGAATAGTCCCTGTTGTTTATATAAAAATACGAAAAAGATGACAACTCTTTCCACTTATCCAGTTAGATTAATTAATATAAAACATATGGTAGGGCCAGTAGGGAGACAAACATGTACTGTGGTTTGAAAGTGACTCCTTGAAGGTAGGGACGCTTGTAACGATGGCCTGACTGAAGCAACCCTAAGATTAGCAAATTTTGCAGATCATACCCCTGATTGGGAGGCACCCCATCATTCAACTTATGTAGCACCGTGACAATTGTCCATTTATATAGTTTGGAGGGTCTCATTTTCAGTTTAAAAACACTGGCTTTACTCGCATAGAAGTAAAATCTGGAGAACATACCATAAAAGGATGAAACCTTAAAAGAAACTTAAATTTATAATTATCTATCAAGATTTTGACATGCAATGGCTACTTTTGCAGATCTAGCAAATAACTACAACCTAAAAAGCTCAATATTCAACAAAACTATGATTTGAACACTAACTACAAGGTTTAACCTTGACTCTCTTCCCAGCTGCAATTCTTCAAAATGGTAGGCTCTTTGAAGTAGAACTTGAGGTCAGTGACCTAAAATGATCCGATGGAACAATATCGTGAGGCAAATTGGCCCTTTTTACAATTTTCCTCATGTTGTTCTGCAAACTCTGCTGGACTAATTGCTTCACTGCTTTCTTCTCCTCACTCATCATATCTTCCTCCTCTTCAAAGCACTCCCTCCCTCCGTCATCCGGCTTCGCGGACGAAGAGCCGCAAATAGGGGCAGAGACAGCAGCACCCAAGCCATAGCTCCCAGAAATCTGTTTCCCTTTGTCCACCCTCAAAATTTCCAGTATCCTTGATGCCCTTTTCTGAGCCAATGTGGTACCCAAAAGGGACAACTCAAGCAGTGATGACGCAATCCCTGCCTCAATCATGGCCTGTTTGTCCCCATAGGACTTGTGTGCCATTACCATCAAAATGTACGATGCCTTCTCCTGGCATTCTGGCGAATCTGTCCAATTCAACACATCCACAAGGATCGGAATCGAATCTTGCACTACACTAATTGCCTTTCTACCCTCTCGGGTCGACACCAAGTTGCTGAGAATCGCAAGGGCTCTTTCAGTTACCTCCATGTCCCCTATTGAGTTCATCAGAAACAGAACCAAATCTGTTTCCAAAACGAATGCAACGTTGGCTGGGTAGATCGAAAGATTGTACAATGCCCGTAGAGCATCTTGCTTGGCTTGGGAACTACTCTTGTCATCTAAACTCTGAAGGGTTCTAACTAAGAAAGAAATTGAAGCCGAAGACCCAATTATGGGCTTATTCGAATCCAAAGCACTAAGTCCAAGGAAATTCGCCACAATTGCTTCAGAAACCGAAGAATCTAGTCCATTCGGAGATTCAATCAAGTTCAGCATCTTCTCAACTGACCCAACTTTCACAATAGCTGATTTATTCCTGTTAATCACGGAATTTTTACCGTTAATCACGGAAAGAAAGGCAACAACATCAGTAGAAAACCGGAAATTAATCAGAAAACATTTATATATATTTATATAAATATATATACACACACAACAGATTAAACAAAGGATAAAAGAATTATTAAACGTATATTGTTAATCACATTAAGTTACAGTCCAAGATATTCAAAGAATCTAAGAAACAATAAAAAGGCACATCATATGCAGAACGGCAAATGAACGAGAAATATCTATACAAATAAAAAAAATTAAAAATCATAGAGTTAGTCTAACATGTCCAAGAAACATTGAAAAGCCACACAATGTGCAGAACTGAAAACTATTCAAAATAATATTTATATAAGAAAATGCTTGATTCATGCAAAGTGGAAATGAAAAACAGAAAATAAAACACTACCAAAGTGAACCTGTCATTTTAACAATTAAAAGAGCAAAAGAGCAATCAAGGATTTCCTGGCAAAGACGACTCTCTAAAAGAAAAATAAAAATGATCAGAAAAGAAGAGAGAGAGGATCAAATGAGAAGCGACGTATCAATCATTAATGAATAACCTAACCAAAAACAAAAAAGGAATGTTAATAGAAAATGACACCTCGTAATGATTCATCGAAGCAAAGATGAAAAAACAAAACGTTAAAAAATAAAAAATAAAAAGAAAAAAGAACAGGAAGAGAAACCGACGCGTCGTTTCCGATTCCGAGGTTGAGCAGTGCGTAGAGAGAAGCGACGAGCGAATCGACGTCATTTTTGGATTCATCGAGCATTGCGACGAGAGGAGGAATGGCTCCAAGCATCGCGAGCGTTCCTCTAACTTCCAAATCCTCTTTCGCCAGCAACCTCACTTTGGAAGCAGCTTCTCTTCTCCGCGTCATTGATTCTTCTTCTTTCCCTTCCTCGTCTTCCTTATGAAGCTCCTTCACTAGGCTCTTCAGCTCCTCGAGCTTCTCCTCTTTCTTCTTCGTTTCCGCGTCAGCCTCGACCTCCGCGAGGTTCAGCAGATCCGAGAGCTTCTCCGACTTCGCGTTATTCGGCTTCGCCTTGTGCTGGTGCTGTTGTTTCGGTTGGTGGTGGTGTCTCTCGGGGGACGTGTCGGATCTCTCAGCGTAGCGGGAGCTGGCGCCGCAGCTGACGGCATCGAAGACGAGGCGGCGGAAGGAGGCGGTGGAGAGGGACTGCCATAGACGGAAGTGGCCACTGGCGACGGAGGTGCTCTTGGAACGGTGGTGGCCGAGGACCACGTGCTCGACGTTGTTACGGTGGAAGTTTGCCATCTCCGGCGACCTACATTGCAGAGAGAGAAAAAAAAAAAAAAAACTAGAGAGAGAAGAGTGTTTTTTTTTTTCTTGTTTTTCTTGAGAGTGGAAACTTTGTAGAGAGAGAAGGGACCGTTGAGTCCACGTTTTTGCTTTCTCTTCAGTATTTATAGTTGCCCCAAAGAACGTGTTTGTGACTGTTAGCATGCTTCTCACGCACACTAACACTGATTTTGTTAAATTAGTTTACAAGTATATTACTTTAACGGATAAGAAACTTGTCATATACATTTATTATTTTTTATAAAAGTATCCTAAAATAAGTTTATTACGTTAAAAAAAATGTCTCGTAATTTATTGGTTGTATGTACAAGAAAGTGAACTTTTTAAATGAAATTATACTTTTTTTTGCCTTTTTAAGGTAAATTATAAAAAGCTTTTCACTTTTTTATAAGTTATTAGAGCAAGACAGGAGTTAATTGAATGTAAAAATTGGTGGTGATAGCTTTTCATAAAAAAATAATAAAAATAAAAGAAAATGGAAGTCCCATAATTGGTGAATATTAAATTTTAAATTGATTTGCTTCACTTATTTACATAAATGATAATAGCGGCAATAAATAATTTCTTGCAAGATATGATGAGATTCATTGATTTTGCTTGCATAGACACAATAAATTTATTATTAGTGTAGTTTTAAAAACAATAATTTACATTATTCTTTCTATGTAGAAGGTAAAAAAAAAAAAAAAGTTATTTCCATCTATAGAAACACTTAAATTTGTTACTTCTTCTACATGCTAATTTATTTTACGCATGTTTTTATTTTGAGGAAAAACAATGTTTGGTAATGAGGAATAACTCTTTATAAAGACTCGTAAATGTTTAAGATAAAGATTATCTTATGATATTGTTTTAAGAAAATACAACCTTCCAAAAATATGTTTTTCCATGAACGAATACAATCTTTCACACTTGAGAATTTAATTTCCTTAATAAATTCACCTTTCCATTAAAAAAAGTTTCATATTTGTATTGTTTTTATCGGAAACATACATTTTAATAAAAAAAGAAAAGCTTTTATTTATTTGAAATTTCTCACAATAAAGTCTTTCATTAATTTTAAAATCTCTCACAAAATGTTATTTATGATATTATCTGTCAGGAGACTTAGCACAAATAGAAAATAATATACTAAAAAAATAACTTAAAATAATTTGAATAAAAATGTTAAAAATATTTACCAGAAAATATTTTAGTAAGAACTTTTCAATAAAAAAGATTAAAACATTACATTAAAACTTAAAATTAAATCTACAGGACAAATTTATAACTTGATTTTAAATTTATTTAACAAAAAATCGGCATTTACTTACTCATCATTAATATAACAAAGATTGTTTTGAGTCTTACTTTTTTTATTAATGTAAGGATCTTATTAGTGGACAGTTAATAAGTATCTTATTTTAAAAAAGTTATCTACAGAAATAAGATAAATAAATATTAAAACACCTAAACTTAGGTTAACGCTTTTAGAATACAAAAAAAATTAAAATTATTAACCTTTTTCATAAATCAAAAATTAATTTATATAAGTCAATTTACAAAAAAAAATTTAAAACTTATTTTAAAATCTATTTTTAAATTGTATATATGAGCTATTCTCTATAAAGATACTTAGTTTATTTCATTTTTTTTAAATTTCTATAAAAAATTATTTAAATAGACTTATTATCTATAAAAAAAATTAATTCGTTAACAAATATCTTATCCCTACTCTTTCTTTTGAATTTTTTTTATTGAAGTTTGAAATGCTTTTAATTCCTATATAATAAACATATTTTTTTATTTCGTTTTCGTGACTTTTTTATTTATAATTTTTTTAAACTAAAAATTATAATTATATATTCTAATAGTATATAACATTTATTAATTAATTTTTAAACGAAAAAATTAAATAATATTGTCAAATGTTATTTACAAGTGTTAATATATTATCAACAAATAATACTCCTAAAATAAATTTAATGGATAATAATATATATATATATATATATTATTTATCGTAAAATAAATATTTGCAATTAAATTAATGATTTTAAATTTTAGAAAATAAAAACTTGCTGATTATAGAAAGAACAAATAGATGTTTAAGACGTAAAAGAAAAGTACTCTACATTATCTAAATAAAATTGAAACAATAAAACAAAAACAGGGACGAAATTCGAAACGTAGAAAAAAAGACGCCACGTGGAATGTACTATTGTGTGCGTTGTCCAAACATTGTGGCTATTGCAGGCCACTAATCGTGTGGTGCAAGGAAGTTTCCGATGGGTCCCGTGGATTGGCAGCGTGGGACCCACATGATCGTGTGGATCAACAATTTTGATTGGAGGGTACATTTACGTTACGGTGGAGATATGCTCACAAGAAACACGATATGCGAAAACTGAAACAGTGAACTAAATCTGCATCATAAGACTCCGTGTTAAAAGCTGTGCATGCCTTCAAAGGGTGAATAATAATGTGAATCAAATTCCAAAGAACTAAAATACAAAACCTCTTTAACAGTATCTGCTTAAACTAAAGTAGTTATTGGTTATGTCTAATTAAAAGTTTGATGAAAATAATGTACTGAAACTAGAATATGAAATTTTATAATATTATTAATTATGATATTTTTTTTACAGTCTTTTTAACTGCTTTTTTTTTGCTGGTCAAACTTTAATTTTTGGTCTAGGAAATTGTGCAATATGACTTTTGATTTCTACTACACCTTCTAGCTTTTGAAAATTATCTAAACTTAAGTAATTGAGGAAATAATTAACAGTGAATCAAAATTTTATATCAGAGGGTGCTAGCAACGATTTATTAATATATATATTTTTGTATAATCTCCTATATTATTAACTAAAATTCATTTAAAGAAAATCATTAATTTCACTAATTAAACAGGAAATAAAATTCATACAATTTTGTAATTTTTTAACAAATTTATAATTGACTATTCTACATAATTGATGTGATATGTTGTTGACGAAATATCAAAGTAGAATGTGTCCTATAAATTTCTTTTGTGAGAAATATCTTTAAATTTAGCCTACTATTAATGTAAAATTAATTAAACTTAAGTTATAATTAGATTCACTAAAATTTAACCTAGAACTAATTTTTTCCTAATTTAATCAAATTTAATATCCAATTAAATGATCACTAAATAACAAAATAATATTTATTGTGATGTAGTGCTTTTATAATTCGCCTTTCACTTTCAAATTTAAGCTAAGTAGCTATCATCATCAAATTCTTAATTTCATAATTGCATTGTAGCAGCCCATTTGTCAACATTAACTCATGATATATTAACTTCGTGCACACGTGTGTCATTTCCTCATGAACACAAATACTATAACCCAGGGAAATATATATATTTGAATAGTTAGTTATGACATCTGTGAAGTTCTAAATTAGGATTAAAATAATGAAAGTGTTGCCTAATTACAAACATGTCTCATTATTCATTTGGACTTTTCATCGCTTTTAATGGGTTCTCTTTTGGGATAATCATTTCTTCACAGTGAATTTAAATCCTCTTTTCCGTGATTGCCTGTAATTGCTCTAATTATGAAAAGTTAATCAACATTTAGAAAGATATGATTTTTTCTTTTTTTTCTGGCATGAATGCAAATATTTTGTTTCTGTAATGTTCACTTGTCTATGGCATATAATTAAATAGTTTAAATCACTTGTTAGAAAACTATGTACCAATGTACAAATTTATGAGAAATGATAACTTCAACTGGCACCAATATTTTTTCGTGTCAAAGTTCAGATATATTAAGTCACAATTCAATTATGATATTTAAATTGTTATGTTTTTAAATAAAAAGTTGTGTACTAATCATTGGTTATAATTTTTGGTAATAAATATTTCAAGCGATAATAGATATCAAAATTAAGATTACGAGTTTAATTTCTAGCAAGACAAGTAAAAAAATCGAATTCGATTTCAACAAGACAAATAAAAAATATTTTGCAAACATTTACAATGAATATAAACCTGTCCAGGTTATCTGGAATGCACAAACTTTTTCAGGTTATCACGAGAATACAAACATCTTTGATATCATTCTTTGCTTCTTTGATTTTTAAGATATAAAGAAATTTTCAAGATACACACTAAAACCAGTCATTGATTGTCTTGAATCACTACAAGTGCACCAATCACTACCACAAAATGCTTTTAATATATTTGAGAATTATAATTAAGTGAGCAATTGTAGGCTTATCAAGAAACTGAGAAAGTTGTTGAATAGAAAAGGTTATGTCAGGTCGAATATTAGTGAGATACATAAGTCTTTCAATCGACCTTCTATAGGCATGAACATCTTTGAAAGACACACTTTCAGTAGAAGACAATTTAACAAGATTATCCATAGGAGTGACGACAAGTTTGCAGGCTAAAAGACTTGCATCTGTTAACAATTCCAATGCATATTTCATTTGATTTATCATTATTCCTTTCTTAGTTCTTGCCACTTCAAAACCAAGAAAATATCTTAAATCACCAAGATCCTTGGTCTTGAATGTCTTATTCAAATCTTCTATGACTCAATTAATCTCTTCTTTATCATTTCCTGCCAAAATTATATCATCCACATACACCAATAAATGTTATAAAAGATCCTTCAGAAGAATTAATAAATAAGGAATAATCATTCATAGATTGAGTATATTTGTAGAAATAAAAAATGATGACAATTTAGCAAACCACTATCTCCTAACTTGCTTAAGGTCATATAAAGCCTTTTTTAATTTACAAACTTGTCCTAATTGAATAGACGTCAATCTAGGAGGAGCAACCATGTATACATCTTCTTTCAACTCTCCGTGTAAGAAGACATTATTTATGTCTAACTGTTTCAACTCTAGTTATTTATAAAAGCTAGAGAAAGAAGCAACCTTATAATGGTCGTCTTTACTACTGGGGAAGAAGTTTCAAGGTAGTCAATGCCCTCTGTTTATGTGTATCGATTCATCACTAATCTTGTTTTATATCTTTTAACAGTCTCATCAGTATTATACTTTATTTTGAATATCAATTTGCAATCTATGATAATTTTGTTCTTGGGAAAAAAGATAGTCTCCCATGTTTGATTTGACTCTAAAACAGATATCTCACAATGTACAACCTTTCTCCAACAATCATATTTCACAACTTCAGAATAAGTGTTTGACTCAACATGTGAAGAAATAGACATAACAAAAAATTTATAAGAATGTGATAATTTATTATAAGACAAAACAGAATTCAAAGGATATTTAACTCTAGAAGATGTATTGGAAACATTAAGATTACAATGATAATCCTTTAGATACTCAGGTGGTCCTTTTGTTCTAGTACTCATTCAAACTGACTGTGTTATTTCATGATTTTCATTAAAGTTTTGGTCACTATGGGAACAAACTTTTTCGGGAAACTAAATGTCTAATTCATCGTCATTATTAACATTATTTTCAATATTATCACAGGTGCAAAAGTGACTTGTGATGGCTAACTCAAAATAGGTTGCTCTTTTGTAAAAAGGTTTTGATCATGAAAGTTTGGACCATCAATTTCATTGCTAGTATCCTCAACCCTTTGATATGGAAAAACATGTTCATAGAAGACAACATCCCTAAACACAAAATTTTCTCTTAATTGAATATTCAACGAAATATATCCTTTTGCCCCCCTTTTAAAACTAATAAAAACACATTTTGATGCCCTTGGATCAAATTTACTTCTATTTGTTGACAAAGTGCTAGCATAGCATAAAGATCCAAACACCTTTAATTGATTAAAATAAGGTGGAGTTTTATAAAGCATTTTATAAGGAGAAAAATCATTTAAAACAGGTGTGGGAAGCATGTTTATAAATGTGCAACATGTATAACATAATATGACCAATAAATTTTGGGTAAATGAGATTGTATCATAAGAGTTCTTGCTACATTTAATAAATGATCATGTTTCCTTTGAACTATACTATTTTGTTGTGGAGTATTGACACATGAAGTTTGATGTTTTATTCCTTTATTGTAAAAAAAATTAGTCATGAAAAAATCAGTCCCATTATCACTTCTTACTACTTTTATTGTTGTCTCAAATCGTGTTTAAATAAAAAAAAAAACAAAATTTTCTAAAATCTTAACAACTTCAAATTTTTGTTTTAAAAGAAAAACCTACGTGTATCTTGAATAGTCATCAACTATGGTCAAGAAATATTTATAACCATGAATTGATGATAATGAGTATGGTCCCCACACATCAACATGAATCAAATCAAAACATTTTTTAGATTTAGATGCACTAATAGGAAAGGAAAGTCTTCTTTTGCTTTGCAAAATGACAAACATCACAAATAAAAGATTTGTTATATTTAACAAAAGGAAATTTATTTTTGACAACATCAATAGATTTGTTTGAAACATGCCCTAACCAAAAATATCAAAGGGTTTCAATATCACTAACAATAAAATTGACATTATTGGTGATATGTGGAGATTTGACATGTTTAATTTGAAGGTTTTGATAAGAAGGGACCCTGAGTAGATAAAGTCTATCTTGCATCTTAACTGATCCATCACTTTTTAGGAGTTTCTTTTCCTTAATGTGATAATCATTAGAATAAAAAATAATCACACAAGATAGATTATCAATTAACTTTGCTACTGAAAGAAAATTAAAAGTGAAGTTATGAATATACAAAACATTATCTAGGACATGATCTTGATTGATAAAAACACTTCCAGAATAATTTGCAATGATTTGATTTCCATTTGGTAATTTGACAGAGATAGGATTAATTTGATGATATGAAGTGAAATGAGTCAAGGATGAACAAATATTATCAGTAACACCACTATTAAGAATCTAAGAACTAAAGGAAGAGAGAAATTTATTACCAGTGTGTGTTGTTGTGTTGAAGGAATAATAGAGATTTGATTAGAAACATTGTCACTGGATTTAGACTGTTGTAAAAGGGCTAACAATGTTTATATTGCCCAGGAGTAAAACCAATTTGCTGAGAATGTATTTCTGACCTTGAATCTTCATGATTCTGTTGGTTATTATTATAATCTGCTTTCTGATTTTTAAACTTGAATTGAGGTGGAAAGACACACTTTCTATAACATATATCAATCATATGTCTTGTCTTTCCACAATGACTGCAGACTTTAGAAGTATATTGTCTTCCATAACTTCTTCTACTAGTATCAATCATTGCCTTGAACTGATCACCAAAAATTTGTCTCTTTGTTGTGTACCGAGAGAACAAATCATATTCAAAGATGACATGGGGTCTCGTGAGAGATCAACAATTTTAGCCATGAGTAAATGTAGCAGTCAGAGCTCTGAAATATCAGTGCTCTGATACCATATTAAGAAATAAATATCATGTTATAAAATGAAAAGATGAACAAAATATATGAAAATGAAAATATTCTCTCTGTTTTTCTATATTTTGATAAAAAAACAAAAGGCTGAATATATACAAATAAAGTACCCATTTTGGATATAGCTAAAGAAATAAAATAAATAAAAATATTACAACCTAATATTGTCATAAAATCCAAAATAAACATAAAGATAAAATTAAATAATTAATATTTGTTTCCTTCTAACAATTTGATCATGTCATAAAGACAAGTTTTCTTTTAGAAATCTTGTATCCATATCCTCTTAAATGCTCCTATCACCATTGACATCAATCTAGTATTTTTAGATTTTTATTTCTCTCACATGTTTGAATACGCTCTATTTATTTGTTGAACATTTTTACTATTTGCTTGTGAGTAGAGCATTTATTGTTTATTTGTGAGGTTCTTTTGTAGAATCTCTTTGTTGTACTCTTTCATATTTTATAGTGGAATTTTTCCTGGACTAGGTCCTATGGTTTTTGTCTTTCTCATTGGGAGTTTTTATGTTAAAAATTGTTGTGTTATTTTCTTTTGCATTTATTGTTCCATTCTCTGAAATTTTTGGATTGTCGAATATTACGTTCCTCTTGGTTCATTCAAGTGGGAAAGATTTTATTTTACACACATATAATTTGGGTAATTTTCCCATTGCATAATCTTGTCTTTCTCATCAAATGACACCATAGCTAATTTATTTATTTTTCTGAGGAATTTACTTGATTGAATGATGGAGCCTAATTACCGTAAAATAATTAGTTTGAATGGGACTAATTATCATAAATGAAGAGGAAAAATGAAGGATATGTTATTTGTTAAAATATTGCATTTACCTGTGTTTGCTACTTAGAAACCTGAAAGCAACTCTAGTGAAGATTAGGCTTTTGAGCTTGAGATGGTTAGTGGAATGGGTAGATGATAATGTTTTGAATCATATTTCTAATGACTCACATGCTAAGACTTTGTGGGACAAGCTTGAAACTTTGTATGTTTCTATATTAGGGAACAATAAATTACTTCTGTTGAAGCAGACTATGAATTTGAGATAAAAAGAAAGTATGTCTATCTCTGATCATTTGAGTGAATTTCAAGGTTTTTTTGATCAATTATCTTTCATGAGTGTTAAATTTGAAGATTAAATTTTGGGATTTTGGTTACTTAATACTCTTCTTGATTCATGGGAGAATCTCCATGTTACTTTAACTAATTATGCTCCTAATGGTGTTGTGACCATGGATTTTGTAAAAACTGCTATTTTGAATGAAGAGGTCATGCGTCAAACTTAGCAGACTTCCTCTTCACAAGTAGAGATTTTGGTTACTGAAAATAGACGGAGAAGCAGAGACAAAAATCAGGATGAAGATCATAGAATTAAAAGCAAGTGTTGAAGCAAATCAAAGTCCAAGAGGAAAACCTTTGAGTGCAACTATTAAAGGTTATCTTCAAAAATTTTGTTATAAGCTGAAAATTGACAATGAAGAATGACAATCGTATTGCTGTCACTATTGCAGATAACCTTGTCTGATCAAAATATTAGATTGAGTTGTTCGTGATTTTAGGTTTTTGAAGCTCTTTTTGAATTTAGGTAAGAGAAGTTAGTTTGAATATTTTTAATAGATATTGTAAGTACTTGTTTTATTGAGTATGAATTGGATGAATTTGAATTAAATTGAATGAATATTTATGTATAATATGATGTAGTATTAATGTTTGTGAATGGTAGGAATGGTGATTGAGACATAGTATCTTTAGAAAAGGAGATACCCCTGTTGATATTGTTAGGATGTACAATATTCGTGGATTTGATCTAACGAGGTATCATGAGTTGACTGGTACATTAGAAGGATGGAGATTATTAAGTGGTGAGAGTCGAAGAAGGTTCATATGACTTGGCCACGATGTGAAAAAGAACCGATTGGACCAGATAGTGTGAATTAACAAGTTCATATGACTGTGTCACGGAGTGAAAAAGAATCGATTAGACCAGATCATATGAATTAACAAATTCATATGACTATGTCACGGTGTGAAAAAGAACCGATTGGACCAGATCATATAGATGAACAAGTTCATATGACTATGCTATGGTGTGAAAAAAAAAATCTGATTGGACCATATCATATGGATTAATAGGTTCATATGACTGCACCAAAATGTGAAAAGAACCGATTGAACTAGATCATATGGATTAATAGGTTTATATGACTGCGTCATTATGTGAAAAAGAACCGATTGGACCAAATCATATGGATTAACAAGTTCATATGACTGTGTCACAGCATGAAAAAGAATCGATTGGACCAGATCATATGGATTAACAGGTTCATATGACTACACTACGATGTGAAAAAGAACCAATTGGACCAAATCATATGGATTAATAATAGGCTCATATGATTGCACCATTGTGTAAAAAAAGAACCGATTGGACCAGATCATATGGATTAATAAGTTCATATGATTGTGTCACGGTGTAAAAAAGAATCGATTGGACCAGATCATATGGATTAACAAGTTCATATGACTATGCTACGGTGTGAAAAAGAACCAATTGGACCAAATCATATGGATTAACAGGTTCATATGATTACGCTACGATGTGAAAAAAAAAACTGATTGGACCAGATCATATGGATCGACAAGTTCATATAACTGGGCTATGGTGTGAAAAAGAAGCAATTGGACCATATCATATGGATTAACATGTTTATATGATTGCCTCACAGTGTGAAAAAGAAGCGATTGGACCAGATCATATAGTTTGACCCTGTCATATGAGTGTGATATGTTAATGATAATATGATTTATGAGCTAAATTATGAAAGTTTGATGTGTTGTAGTTTGGCTAGGATAAAAATTTAATTTGTAATTATATATATTAAAAATCTTTAGCTTATCCTTGTTGTTGTGTGGTGTTTGTTTTGTCTTTAAATTTGTGATGATTGTGTGTTACACGTGAATAGGTGGTGTGAATCCTTAGTGAGCTATTGTAGAAACCTTATTTTATTTTGTTTTGTGAAGCTATTTTTGTTAAATCATATGCGGAGAATTATATTTTAAAACACTATGATGAATGCATAAATATTTATATTTAGGTCTATTGGATAACTTTTATGCGATATAGTTTGTATTATATGAAAAATATGGAATGTTACAATATCAATATCTAAAAAGGTGATAATCTCTGCTTTCTAAAAAAGTGATAATCTCTGCTTGTGAAATAATAGTTTGTTTATCAGATTTTCATGATATTGCACCTCCACCTAAAGTAAAAACATAATCTCAGTAGTTGATTCTATTTAATCGAAAGCATAAATTCTTTTTGCATAACTATATTGTAGAAAAATGTGTATAATGAATGTCTTAATTAAGGGTTCCTTTCAAGTATTTAAAGCACCTTTATAAGAAGTCCAATTAGAATGATTTAGATTATGTGTATATTTTCCTAATCTACCAATTGCATATACAATATCAAGTCATGAGAAATTTGTAATAATAAACCAATAATTTGAGAATATTTATAAGAGTTACATTCACTTAAATTTTTATTTAATTTAATAGATGAGTTATAAGACGTTAAAACTAGTTTTAGATAAAAAAGAATTGAATTTATTCAAAAGTTTTTCTACATCCTAAGATTTGAGTTAAAATAATATAATTTTTCTTTATGAGTTTAATATGCGAAATAATATATACAAATCCAAGATCCTTCCACAACTTTATAATATTTGAAAATCAAGTTACTGGAAATTTCATATTAAATAAAGATAAAATTAAATTATAGTATATAATTGAATACAAATCTCACTTTACAAGTTGATTAAGTAAGATAAAGTTAAACATAAACTTACTTATTAAAATGATATTAAAATTTATTCTAATAAAATTTGTTGGAGTCGTTGTACCATCAAGACTTTTATTGTTCTATTCGCAAATTTTTAATCTTAAACTTAAGATGTTGGTTCCTTAACATAAAATGATATGTTAAAAATTTCACATTAACCAAAAATAATGTTAAATTAATATATAAGTAACATGTAGATATTATTTTATAAATTAATTTTGTAAATTTGAATTAGACAAATTATTTTACGAGCTTTTAATTAATGAGAGGAAGACCAACGTGAGCATGAGCATGCAACTCATGTTAACATTGATCCAACTATACTAGGCCTCACTTTCCAGAACATGAAGTTGTTACCTGTTGGGTTATTTACTCAACTTTAGAAAGTTTCTTCATTCTCGGCTTCTTTTGAGGATGCATTTCAGTTTCGATTTGAAAGTAAAGCACTTTGCGGGTGAAGTTTTGCAAACTCCTTGATGAGTTAAAGAAGCTTGTCAAGTTTATAGAAGTGGACACTGAACTGAGTTAATCCATGCCCAAAATTAGGGTTACTTGGACTCACTCATTTACTATGTTTTTAATGTGGATGCGTTATTCAGTGGTCGTTACAATCAAACACATGCTAGGGAGGTTGTATATGGTGTAGGGGATGACAATAAATGAAAATGTTTATCATTCCTAAATCACTTCAGTAATTAATTGACTAATTCTTGAATAAAAAATATTTTCATAATAGATTGTACCCACAAAGCCTTCTTGTGGTGTTACATGTGCAATAATGATAAGCTTGATTAATTTAATTACTTCCAAATTTATGTCTTCCAGGAACTATAGATCGAGCTTGAGTTACTGCCTAAATTATTAAGTTGCAAAATTAGCTTAGCAAAAATTTAGAGTAGATTTGAATACGTGGTTAAATGTTTAAGAATTGGGAATTCATGATAATCAGATGCTAAAATTAAAACAAGCTCAATGAAAGCTTGCAGTAAATAAAATATATTTTCAACTTTGCCTGGATTATATATAGTTTCTTGTCCTAATAGGTCTTTTTAAGCACCACAAATTTTACCAATATAGCAAAACAATAAGACACATTTTCAACTTTCAGCACAATTTGAAACTCTAAATTTATTTAGCAGATAAATCACTAAAATATATTAATTTAGAAATAATAATAATAATAATAATAATATCAAGACAGATTTCCACTTTCAACATAGTTTCAAAATCTTCTATTTTAAAAAAAAAAATATAATAAAGTAAAATAAAAAACGATTTAAAAGGAAAAAAATTGAAAATACATTCCAGAAATTACGTGGTCGGTGACCAATACAAAACTTCATTGTGTCTGGAAAAGAAATGCCGAATCAGACGGAAACTTTATGATATCTATTTAAAGTATTATTTTTTAAACTAAAAATTTATGACAACTATTAAAAATAAGGAAAATAATATTGGTACTCATATTGTTATAATTAATATTTTGCTTATAAATACGAACCAATCTTGCTTGGAGCAGTCACATCTTGTCACTGTTTCTACTACCAAAGCTCTCACTCTGCACTTTTACTTTCTCTCTCTTTTTTTTTCTTTTCTTTCCTTCTTTCTGCGTCACCTTCTCTCAAATTCTCAAGCTCTTTCTCCGACCACCATTTTCACTTCACAACCTTCTCGCTCTCTACAGTTCGCTCTGCTTCTCTGAAGTACGGTTTTTCTTTCTCCTTCAAATAAATGGTCTTCTTTTTTCAGTTTATAAAACCACTGTTGTTACCACTTCACGAATTCTTCTGTGTTGTTCAAAGCACGTAACGTAACCGGTGCATGGCTTCTGATTGGGTTCTAGAGTTTCATTCTCGTTCGCGAAACCTGAACATCGAAGCATTCACCGGACAGCATACTTGATCACCATTATTCCTCGAATTGGCACCCTGATGGTGTTGTGGATGAATCTTATTTCTTGGTCCTTACGTAGTTTTGTCTGAATCCTCCTGTTTTGCTTGTTTTGAATGGTTTTGACTGTTTTGTTGATGTTATTGCTTGGTTTTCTGTGATTGTAGAAACGTACGTAGTCAATGTTGTTTGTTTGCGTAAGCCGTTTTGTTTTAGGTTTTTGTTTTGTTAGGGTTTATCTGAAATTGAAATGAGAATTTCGTTTCGTTTGACTGTTCACGTTTGTGAAGGGTCTGGAGTATTTGTATCTAATCATGTATTGTTCTGGTGTGTGTATAATTGGTCCTTACAAAATTTGATTACGGTTTTTACTGGACTGAACTAATCTTTAAAGCACACATGGATTCTTCAATAGCAGCATCTTTTTCGGTGAATTGTTGTCAGTATTCTAAAAAATTTGTTTGTCACAGTTAACTTGCAAAGGCTTGTAAATTCCTTTGATGAATTTTTGTTTCTGTGTGGTGTATTTTGGTTACGAATTTATGTGATGTTCTTTCTTCTTGCTTGTACGAAATCTCATTGGCAGAACATGAGTAGCACAACTGGGCTTTGTGCAAGATCGAATAAGAGACCCCTTTATACTGAAGATTCAATGGCTGATTCAAACACTTTGCTCGCAAAACCTGAGAAACATCAGGACAAAATTAAGGAAGATGATGGAACTGATACTGTAAGTTACTTCTGTTCCCTTTTTTTTTTCACTGAGAATTTTAATTTGATTTAAGTCACACGTTTTCCTTGACCTATTTTTCATAAACTGTGTTTGCATCTTTTGCATTATGGCACTGTGAGCAATGTTCAGTCACTGACAGTTCATGCTATTTTGTTGTTTCAACTTCCACTCAAACTTGATATGATTTTGATAAATTTTAAAGAACTTTACAATTCTACTTCTTAAGCAGAACATGCGTGACATGGTGGAGGGGCGTGTTGAAAGACCCAATTGCAGCAAGCCAAATAATGTCATGAAAGAGCCAATTTCTGAACCTTTGGCTAGAAAACGTGGAAAAGCTCAAGAAAAAGTTGAGAAAACTTATGGAACTGATGCTGTAAGTTCATTTCTATCACGTCCTTTTTTATGAAATTTGAGCACTTTGTATTCTCCTTTCTTATTCTATTTATTTTTGGTTCTTCACTATTTATTCTTAATCTTTATGTTTTCTGACTTTTATTTGTATTTTCTTCTGCATAACATGATCTCAGCCATTAAGGAAACCATTAAGGCTTGGAAACGCTGCATCAACAATTGCAAAGCCTAAAGGTGGGCGCCATCTTGATATGGCTTGGGAATGGAATTCTTTGAGAGATGTGAACAACAGGAGTGTTGTGACATGTGACTTTTGTCTGAAGACAACAACCGGGGGAATAACCCGAGCAAAAAAACATCAAATGGGGCTGAATGGTGATGTCAGTTCTTGCCCAAAAATTCCACCTGAAATTAGGCTCAAAATTAGGGGAGCTTATGAAAACCAACAAACGATTAGAAAAGATGCTTGTGCTAAGAAAGTAAGGGTTAGCATTGCCAAATTCTTCCTTGAAAATGGAATTCCATTTAAGGCTGCACGCTCCAAAAGCTTCAAGCAATTGATTGAAGATGTTGGAAATTATGGCAAAAACTTGAGTGCTCCATGCTACCCTGAGTTGAAGGTTCGTTTACTGAAAAAGGAATTAGAGCAAACTCAAAATAAGTGTTCTATCAAGTCTGATGCAACTGGGGTTGGTGAGCCATCTGGAGTCAATACACCACTCACAATACCCACTATCACTGCTCCTGTTGAAGAGGAGAAGGAGGCAAAACATGATGTGAACTTTGTGAATCAACTGATCAAGCCTAAGGTGACTAAGGTGTATGTAAGGAGGAAAAACATGGTGAAAAGGTTGGATGATGCAACTGACCAAGTGGTGAGAGAAATTAATTAATCAACTGCCAAGCTTGTGATAATGGTGATGAGAGGGAACTAGGGTTGGATGTGAAAAAGAGAATGGCAGTAGAGGAAATCATTGGCCAGGTGGCTAGAAGATGAATTGTGATCATAAGAGATACCATGAATGATCACAAATTTGTGTCTTGTCTTGTTATTTTCTTTTGTTTCTAGGTACTGCATCTCCTTTAGGTCTATTTTTACATAAATTAATTTGAGCTGTTTCTATTGTAATAGATTAGTGCCTTTTGTCATTCAACATGTAATCTGTTATGTGTAAGAACCTTAATCTAGACTTGGCACATTGAAAGTTTAATCTGTCAACAAAATTATCAATGTCAAATTTGGTAAATATATATCTTAACTTCTCTATTTTGTAATATCTCACTTTTAAAAAATCCAATCATCATTGAATGTTAAAACCACCACAAATTTATAAGTCCAGTACCGTTCTTCATTATTAAAACCATCTAATTCCCATTCTTAATAATAAAAAATATGATAGAATAGGATCCTTTTATAAGATTTGTAATTTCACATATTTTAAAAGTACCCTTCTTGTAATATACTTCTTTTTCTCTCATCCTAGGCACAAATAGAAAGGGTATATGAAAGATATGTTCTCATGTTCAAGTAAGTAATCGGAGGAATTGATAATTGTGTATCAATCAGATGGCAACCGAAGGAGACAAACGGAGGAGGACGAGCGTGGTTAGAAACTACTGAGGTTGATTAGAAAGAAAACCAGAAAATAAGGTCTGAGAGAAAAACACTGAAAGACAAGGTCTGAAGGAGGGAAAACAAATAGTGAGGGGATACCAACAAACAAGATAAACAATTGTATATATATAATTTAAAATCTAATAAAACAATAAATATAAGTTGTGGTCGTAATAAATGGTAATGACAGGGTTATCAAAACCTTCACTAACTACTTCTGGAGTAAAATAACACCATTAAAAAATTAAGTTCAAAAAGGTTTTTCATAGTTAATAAATTGAGTTTTTTTTAGTGGTGAAATAAGTTTTATAACTAGAGCATTTAGGTGTTTCAAACCATTTACAAAGCTTTTATAATATTAACTTACAAATCTTCTTATTATTTTTCTTACCATATATTAGGTTAGGATCAGTTTGGATTTGAAATGAATTTGAGAGAATAAAAATACTTTTTTATGATAATTTTTAGTTTTATTATTATTATTATTATTATTATTATTATTATTATTTTATTATTATAATTATGATTTTAATTTATAATTTGATTATTATATTTTGCTTTTAATATTAATATTATTAATATTTATTTTAATAATTATCTTACTTTTATTATTATTTTATAAAATTTTATTAATATTTTATAATTTATGAAATTTATTATTATTTTATTATATTTATATTTCAATCCCTTCAAATCTTGGTATATATATGTGAAGAAAGAAACCATTAATTTTTTTAATTTTCGTGATCAACTTATTTTTTATTTCTTGAAATTTCAACTTTTAATACTTTTCTGTATTGGTCATCTTTCCATCCATGTTCCAAACATATATAGATGAATCTCCTTACATATATAATGTTGCACAACTATGTATACTTGGTCCCTCTCACACTAGGTATACTCCCCATATGGGTAGTGTTTCCAAAAGTTTACATTTTTTTTTTCTCAACAATAAATAATATATAAAAAATGGGGTTAATGAGTTACCTCAATTTATTTACACAAGATCTTCACTGTCTATAGGGTTGATACTGAATAATGTAAAAGAAACCCCTCTCAATCTTGCTGCAAAGGTTTCCAAAAGTCTATTTAGTAGTGCCAATTTATAGATCTCCCAATATCATTACTTATATAATTCCTAATGTTCTGTCTTGCTTTCCTGCTTATTTCATCCACTCAAATATAATTCTCTAGACTAAGGACTCAATACTTTACACCTTTGAGTAGCATGATACAATTTCACCCACCTGCTTTTCAGTGCATAATTCTGGTTCTCACTCAGTCACCAATGCAATTTTGATATGATTTTCTTGCTCATTCTAGATCTTTCATCTATGTATGTTCAACATGTTTTGCTCTCCCTTCCAGTGTATCTTATAATGCATCTTGTTAGCTACTATCTATATGTCTATATATGTTATTGTTGCACTTTTTTTTTTTTTCAGCCCAGAAATTAAACTATTAGTAAAATAATTGCAGCACATTAGATCGTCTATTGGCTCCCTCATTCCTATACTATTAGCTTTATATTCACACAACATTCATCCACTTAAAAATCCCATGTAAATCACACACCTTATTGGCTGTTTGTACTCCCCTTCTAATCAGATTATACTTTGTAGATACTATATTTTGAACAACCCTCCAACATTAACATAAAATGCAAATGATATGGCTTGAATATTCCATGTTGTATAGGTTTGTATCTTCATCAGCCAAGTTTCCCTTTAATATATCATATGCTGACTTGACACCTTTCTTCATGGTCTCCTTTAATATTATGGAATATTCCTAGCTCGGATATTCTAATACATCTTTCAATTTATTACTTATGATCCTATTCTTCCAAGTTTACTGGTAGCAAAATTAATTATCTGTCCTGAATTTTAAGGTCAAAATATTGTCCTTGGTTAAAAATAAGGTGCCATGTCGATTAAAAAAAAAAGAAAAAAACAATAAAGTGTTGTGTGCGATCGGTAACATTTATAGTAGTTTTGATTTTCCCACCACTGTCTAACTAGTCCTAGTAGTCCTTCTACTATTATAAGAAAAAAGAATGATGTTAATGGATCTCTTAAAATCCTTGGTTTGCTTTACCTATAAGAGATTATCAAAGTGTATCTAATTCAAAGGCTTAATTTAATTATAAGTTTCTCATAAATTTTTATAATTGAGTTTTTATTGATATTGTTGACAATAGTTTAAATTTTTATATTTTTTAATTTGTTCGTTAGTAGTTGAGTAACGTGACTGCTATGTTATCTGACATCTTACTTACTTGTTTTCTTATATTAAAAAAAATAAGAAGTTTTATAATTATTATAAAATATATTGTTAATGTGAAAATAATAAATGACTTTATTGAATTTAAGTGATATTATACTTACATCGAAACGAAAATGAAATTAAGTTTCAGGAGAAATAGAATCTACCGCTTAAATAATATATATATATATATATATATATATATATATATATATATATATATATATATATATATAATATCAATTTTTGTTAAGAAAAAATTTCTTTCAACGATTTTACAGGAATTGTTATTAAAAATATACTTATAAAATTAATAATGATATATATAACAATATAATAAAATTGTCAATTAATTGTAAATTTTGTTATTTTTCTTTTATTTTTAATGAAAATTAGTGAACAGTCAAGGACTTTTTCTACCATAGTTAAAGGTTATGTTTGTAATACTATAACTTATATCTTTCTTACTATTTGAAAATCTCGTTTGACTGGCAATGTTTAGTTAATCATTTATTTTATTACATTTTAGCTTTTCAGACATTAGTTTAATTATTTTTTTCAAAAATTTACTCTTTAATATATTATTTTATTAGTAAAATAATAACTATGTATAAATAATATCCACGTATAAATTTACCTAAAAATGTCACAATAATTGATCCCTCCACTTAAAAAGAAAATGAATTACATATATGTCTATTTTCTACTAAATTTATAAATATCACGTTGATTTAGATATTAATAGAAATGTTCCAGTCTCCTATATTTTGAGGTACTTACATCTACCAGCACCGAATAAAAGTATTTAATAATGGAAATTGAAACATATAATTAAAATAATTTATATAAAAATTTAATACACTTAATATATTTTCATCAATGAATAAATTTAAGATTTATATAAAAAATATAATATCAATAAATTTAATTTTACCATTCTACATATTTATTATTTATTTAAATAAATAATTTTATTAGATGGTTTGAAACAGGTGCATTTGGATAACCCTCCAGGATATGCAGCTGTGACAAGATTTTAACCTGACTCATTCATTATGCATATTTCAGTTTGGGTTTGAAGCAAAGCACTTTCATACAAAGTTCTGCAAAGTTTCTGAATGAATATTTTATCAAAAAACAACTGAAATTAAGTTCTCAATTAATTAATGTGCAAATTTTAGTTTCAGTTTCAGTTTGAATTTGAAACACAAGGAGCTTGTGAAGTTTTGCAAACACCTTAGCTGTAAATTAACAAAAAGTTTGTGAAGATGATAGAAGTGGACACTGGAGTGAGTTAAATGGTTGCTCAAAAATGGGTCAGTTGAACTTACTCATTTATTACTTTTGAAAGTCAATATGGTGGCTTGATACAGTGTAGGTTATGTGAATGCAGATTTATCATTAATAAATCAACAACTTAATAAAATGGTTTATCATGAATAAATCATAAAGATATTTAATACACATTTATTAATAGTAAATTCAGTTATTGTATGGTTTAAAATATTAATTACTTATTAAATTATATTATGCTAACTCAACTGAAGTGTCATTACATGATCGGTTTTGTTAGTGCATAAAATTAGACTTCTTAAATAACTATTTTAACATTGTGAAAAAATATTTAAGTAATGCTTCCATTTTCGGTTGATGGATATTCGTATTTATTCCAACTTCTCTATTTTTTATTATTTTTTATAACTCTTCATATATATATATATATATATATATATATATAGAATTCATTAAATAAAATTGAAGATTAAATTGATAGGTGATATTTTGTTAGATTTCTTGTTATCATTTGATGTAGTTTTACTCATAAATTTACATAAAATTCTCATTAAAATCCTAATTCCTAATTAAATTATCAGAGAAGTGAAGATTTTGGAGAGAAAATAAAAAAAAAATATGGAAATAAATGTTAACATTACCAAATTAAAATTAATATTAATTTTGGAAACATCACTTAAATATTTATTATTTTTAAAATTTTATTTTAAAATAAGTATTTAAGAAGTCTAACACCCATATACAATTATTTATTTTTTGTGGCCCTCGTTATGCAGCAAATTGAAGACATCATTACAATTTTTACTATTTTGAGAAAAAAAGTTTTACAAAACTCATACTTTGATTAATATTTTATTTAGTTGTTGATGTTTAAGATAGATAAGTGTTACAATTGGCATAATTATTCTTTCAAAAATGATAAATTTTTTTTTTTATTAAAATAGGTAAATCGTATCAAAATACTGGTAATGATTTTAATAAACTAATATACAATTTCTGTGCAAAGTAAAGATTGTCTCACTAACATACAATTTTATTTAAATTATTAAAAAAAATCGTATCCTAACATATGATTTCATATTTTTATTTTTTTATTCAAAACTTAAAATTATTTCAAAATTAATGTTTAAATTATAACTAATTATTAAAAATTTAATTACAAAAAATTGCAACGTATAAATAATTATTTAAAAATAAAATAAATGAAAATAACGTTTCAGTTATAAAAGATCAATACATAAATTAACTTTTTTTGATAAAAGATTTAAGTGCGATTTTTTTAACTGCAAAGTCACAAATCACTTCTTTTTGTTTTTATTTTGTATCATTTTGTTGCAACGTCTTCTTTGCAAACCAATTTAAAAATGATTTTTATTTGAATATTAGTTTTTCAATGATTTTTTCATAGAAATTATTACTGCATTTAAAATTCTGTTTTCATTTTTCTTTTAAATAAAAATAAATCATAAATTAACAAAATTAATGTAATATTATTATTATTTTTATTTGATATGCAAAGTGCATATCAGGTAACACAGAAAGAAGTTAGTGTGAATAAAATAGTAAAAGTGGTTTGAGACTTTGTAGTAAAACAAAAACGATACGAATATTTTTAAGAGTAATGTTACTTTGACATCGTGATGTGGCATGACCTTCATTTGACATCGCTGATGTGATAAAAATAATAGTTTTTTAATCTAACGTGGAAAGTGACCCGCATTTGAAGTTTAGCTAACCCTAAACCCAAAAGACGCATGCATTCTCTCTCGCTTTGCACTCCTCTCTGCTATGTTCTCCTCTCACTCACTCTCGATTGACCTCTCATCTTCTTCTCTCGTCTCCCTACTCTCACTTTCGTACTCTCGTCTTCGATTCTCGCTTCCTTCTTGCGCTTTCGTCCACCTTCAACTATTTTTGGTAAATGTTGGTTTTTTTTATCTCATTTTTGTTCGAAAAATAAGTAAAGGCGAGTCTTTTATGTGATTTTTGGCGGAAAAGGAAGTTTTTTTTGGTCGTTTAACAGTTTTGTTCTTTATTTTCCATTTGGTGTTTGTGCTGGCTAAAGTAAAGTTTGATTTTTTATGTTATATTTGATGGAAATGTTGTTTTAATGGTTGTTTTACAATGTTATTATTGGTGGAAAAGGAATGATTTTTGTTAAGGGTTTAGGTTTGTGATGTTTGAATGTTTTTGTTTCTTGTGTATACGGTGTTGTGTGCTCACTGAGGTGTGCCCTGATTATAGAATAGGTAACCACAGTTGTCTTGTTAAACATTAAGTGGTTATGATCTTACAAAAATCAGTGGTTACCCATGCCTTAATGAGGGTGCAAATTAGTAAAAGTTTTGTTGACTGATGAACACATGTGTGTTTATTTGTCAAAACTTGCACTAAGTTTGGTCTTTTTTATGTTATAGTTGATGGAAAATGAAGTTTTAATGGTCGTTTGACAGTGTTGTTGTTGATTGTTGGTGGAAAAGGAATGATTTTTGTTAGGAGTTTAGGTTTGTGATGTTTGAATATTTTAGTTTCTTGTGTGTATGGTGTTGTGTGGTCACTAAGGTGTGTGCTGATTAAAGAAGGGGTAACCACAACTGTCCTAACGAGAGGGCACTTTAATAGAAGTTTTGCCGACTGATGCACACATTTAATTTTGGGGTTAACAATGTTTTTGAACTAAACACAACAACTACATTATCCACAAAATAGGGGAAGGTTGATGTTACATACAAATTAAAACATTTACATGAGTAAACACTTAGTTATATTTTGTTCACATGGTCTTTATAGGTTTATAATGTTGAATCTGGTGGATTTGTGTCACTGCTGACATCGCTAGGAACAAATTTCACAAACACACAGGAGTCATCATCTACAACTGGTTCCCCAAGCTTCAACGAGGGAATACATTAGTAGAACTTTTGGCAACTAAATTCAAAAGAGTTCTTGACTACCATATAGGCATATTAAGTTCTTATCTTCTTCAATTACAACCATACAAATGATGAATGAGTCTTTTATGTACCAAAATATGTTAAATGGATATACATCTGTGCATAAATAACATCCCTCAAATTACATTATATGAGGGGTTATCCCATGTTTTGACGAGGAGACACCTCAGTTCAAATTTTGGCGACTAAATTCAAAAGAGTTCATGATGACCATATATGCGTATTAAGTTCTTATCTTCTTTAGTTACAACCATATGAATGATGAATGAGTCTTTTATATACCAAAATATGTTAAATGGATACACATGTGTGCATAAATAACATCCCTCAAATTACATTACATGAAGGGTTATCTATGTTTTGACAAGGGGATACCTCGGTTCAAATTTTGGCGACTAAATTCAAAAGAGTTTATGTCGACCACATAGGCATATTAAGTTCTTATTTTCTTCAGTTACAATCATATGAATGATGAATGACTCTTTTATGTACCAAACTATGTTAAATGGATACACATGTGTGCATAAATAACATCTCTCAACTTATAATACATCAAGGGTTACCCATGTTTTGATGGGGCGACACCTCAGTTCAACTTTGGCGACTAAATGCAACCCTGTTTATGACAACCATTTTGGGAAAATTGCTTTTCAAAATTGCAACCTATTCATTTATTCACTAGATTATGTTCAATTCTCACACCTCTGTGCATCAAAAATGTTTTTCACATTACAAACCGTTAGGGGTTACCCCTTATATCTTACAACATTCCACAGATATGTAAATAAGTTTAAATATCTGAAGGAGCTGTGTCACTCGGAATGGATGAAACACCTTCACATAAACTTCTCATCAGATATTGGTACACAATGCACCCCAGTTGTATTTACATAATTCATCAAAATGATTATCCATAACACTTAACAACCCACTATGCACAGTACTCTTTGTGTTGGGAAATTCAGACAAACATAATAATATGTACAACTTACAAAAATCAACAACTACACCATCATTTACACACTTAAGTAATCCCTCATAAATCATTGTAATATTTACACGTTTGGAACCAAACAAACTCCTCAGTTAGGATACACTTGATTTCTTTTACAGGTCAAACTTCTCTCCCACAATTCTCAACCCTAAACCTATACAAACATCAATTAATTTAAAGGAAACTACCTGGGACCTAATTTGAAAACCACAATTCTTCTCAACAAATCTACAAGGGAGCTCCCTAACAACCATCCTGCTCATTTTCAGGTCACTACGAAGCATGACCAACCAACCAAAAGGGGTTACTTTTAGGCACACCTTTTTGTCATCAATTAACATGCTATTGACCTTGATGAGATACTTAGTCCTGCAACAATGGCGGACTCGCAAACAGTCCTACACATAATTAAACTAGTTAATATAGACATGACATGACAAAACATTTCATGATCAAAATCAATTATGCAGACTACAAATCAAACGTTATTCTCCAATTTGGATCTATCAACCATAAGAACATCAGAAGACGCCATTTTAATCCTGCAAAAATCAAAACAATTCCATAAGACCAAATAACATCAACCCATTTGTGCTATCAATCAACTGCAATCAACACCATAGGAAGAAAATCGACTCTTTGTATCCTGAGTTTGGAAGTGATCCAAGAAATCTCAGACTTGATCTTATAACTGATGGAATGAATCCGTACGGTAATTTAAGTAGCAAACATAGTTCATCGTCTGTTTTGCTAATTATTTATAATTTGTTGTATTGGTTGTGCATGAAGAGAAAATAATGATGTTATCTATGATGATATCAGGACCAAGGCAATTGGGAAATGACATAGATGTTTATTTAAGTCCTTTGATAGAGGACTTGTGATTGTTATGGAATGATGGTGTTGAGGTTTTTGATGCAAATGAAAATGTCAATTTCAATTTGAGAGTATTGTTATTTTGCACGATTAATGATTTTCCAGCATATGAAAATCTGAGTGGTTATAGTGTCAGATGACATCGTGCTTGCCTGATATGTGAAGAGAACACAAGTTACCATTAGCTAAATTATGGGAGGAAGACATGTTACATTGGCCATCGAAAATTTTTGAAACGCAATCATCCTTATTGGAGGTTGAAAAAAGCTTTTAATGGTTGTCAGGAAGACAAAATTGCACCTCCACCCTTAACTAGCGACGAAATGTATAACCGAGTGAGCCATGTCGAAGTCACTTATGGGAAAATTGTCAAGCATAGTGGTGTGAAAAATATATGGAAGAAGAAGTCGATATTCTTTGAACTTCCATATTGGTCGAAGTTAGATGTTAGACATTGTATAAATGTAACGCATGTGAAAAAGAATGTTTGTGATAGTATAATTGGGGCATTGCTAAATATTAAAGAAAAGCCAAAGGATGAAATTAATACTTGTAAGGATCTGGTTGAGATGGGTGTTCAGTTTGAGTTACAGTCACAACCTCATGGTAAACGAACGTACTTGCCACCAGCATGTCATACTTTGTCAAAATCTAAAAAGATTAATTTATGTAAGGTGTTTGTGAGGAGTTAAAGTACCACGAGGATACTCTTCAAATATCAAAAGTCTTGTTTTAACAAAAGATTTAAAACTTATTAACTTAAAATCTCATTATTGTCATATTCTAATGCAAGACCTTCTCCAATTAACTATTGGTAAAATTATGATAAAATTCCGAAGCAAGTACACATAAGAGTATCTTAGCTTGAGAATTTTCAATTGAGTCTCAATTAGTATCGTTGGCATATTGAATAGTTTAAATTTTATATTTTTCTTTTGAGTCGCTATCTTATAATTTTTTTCATTTACTAAATCACTTGACTGATATCTTATTTCGTTATCTGATATGGAATATTTTATCGTTAATATAAAATAATATTAGGTTAATATAAAATTTGTAAATAACTTTTATTACTTTCCTTGAAATATAAGTAATATTATATCATATGACTAAGGCAATGAAACTACAAACATTCTTATCATATATATATATATAATTTTTTTTTTGCCATTAAAAAAACTTTCAACATAATTATTATAAGAATTGTTATTAAAAATATACTTATGAAATTAATAATAATAATAATATATAACAATATACTAAAAAGTTGCCAATTAATAGTAAAATTTTATTAATTTTCTTTCATTTTCAATGAAAATTAGTGAACCGTCAAAGACTTTTTTTTTCTACGATAGTTTAAAGGTTATATTTGTCATAGTTTAACTTATAGCTTTCTTACTATTTGAAAATCTTGTTTGACTAGCAATTTTTAGTTAATCATTTATTTTATTACATTTTAGCTTTTTCAGACATTAGTTTAATTATTGTTATCAAAACTTTACTTTTTAATATATTATTTTATTAGTAAAATAATAACAATATATAAATAAAATCCATATATAAATTTAATATTATATCATATAAGAGTTATTTGCCTAAAAATGTCACAATAATTGATCCCTCCACTTAAAAAGAAAATGAATTACATATATGTCTATTTTCTACTAAATTTATAAATATCACGTTGAAATAGATATTTATAGAATGTTCGGGTCTCCTATACTTTTAGGTAGTTACATCTACCAGCACCAAATAAGAATAATAATAGAAATTGAAAAATATAATTAAAATAATTTATATATAAAGATTTTATACAAGTGTCTGTTAAGTTTTGCAAACACCTTAACTGTAAGTTAACAAAAGTTTGTGATGTTGATAGAAGTGGACACTGGAGTGAGTTAAATGGTTGCCCAAAAACAAGTTCATTTGAACTTAATCATTTATTACTTTCAAAGTTTAATATATGTTGGGGTGGCTTGAGATGGTGTAGACCATGTGAAGGCAGATTTATCATTCATAAATCAACAACTTAATAAATGGTTTATCATGAATAAATCATAAAGATATTTAATACACATATTTATTAATAGTAAATTCATTTATTATATTCTTTGAAATATTAATTACTTATTAAATTATATTATGCTAAGTCCACTGAAGCGTCATTAAATGACCGGTTTTGTTCTTCTCTACATATAGTGCATAAAATTAGACTTCTTAAATAACTATTTTAATCAATGAACATTGTGAAAAAATATTTAAGTAATGCATTTTCGGTTGGTCGGATATTCGTATTTATTCCAACTTCTCTATTTTTTATTTATTTTTTTATAACTCTTCATATTTACTTATTAATTTGACAGGTGATGTTTTGTTAGCTTGTTATGATTTTATGTAGTTTTACTCATAATGTTATAATTATCATTAAAATCCTAATTCCTAATTAAATGATAAGAGAAGTGAAGATTTTAGAGAGAAAAGAAAAAAATGGAAAATAAATGTTGACATTACCATATTAAAATTAATATTAATTATGGAAATATCATTTGTAAAAAAATGTCCTTGAGGACATTTTATGTCAGTTCTGAAATCGACGTAGATAAAGACAACGTAAAAAGTCTTGAACATATAACAGTGGTTATGCAACCGACGTAATATATACATCACTAAGTCGATTGAAAATAGAAATCGACATCATATACCCAAATAAAATAACTAAATTACAGCATAAGAGGTGGATACTACATTGGTTGGAGTTGGAACTAATGTAATAGAGAACTTTTTACGTCAGTTGTAGCTTACAACCGATGTAAATAGTCATATTCCATCGGTTGTAGTTTACAACCGACATAAAATCTCAATTTTGAAAACAAAAATCCAAAATTTTTCAGAATTCTTTGACAAATCTCTTATCCATACAATAAACACCACAAAAATTTTCAGAATTTTTTGATAAGTACAGATATGTGAAATAGAAAAAAAAGATGTAAAAAATACTAAACAAAATAAAAAACAAATAGTAAATTATGGAATTTTGGAAAAATTTTGGATTTTAAATCCCCTTCAGATTGCTTACTAGCTTCATTACGCCACTTCGAGCAACTTTCATTTCTGGAACTTCTCAATCCGAGCTCTCTATCAAAAATTATGATCATTTAAAGTTTTTTCGTCATAAAATTTTTGAAACCCAAATCTATGATACAAGCATACAGAAAGCAGTCAAAGCATACAAATGATACAACATTTCAAAGATAAGAAAACATACCTCTTGTAGACAGTGAGAGCTAAACCAGTGAACACAAATAGACCAAAATGAAATCTACCAAAACCAATGAATGAAGCCACAAAGACACTGAGAGCAAAGAAAAATGGGAGAGAATAACACTTGACGTACCAATGAGAGTGAAACCGAAAAGCGAACTAATGACACCCAAATGCGAACACAAAACGTGAGCCAATGACACCCAAAACGCGAACCGAAAACTTGAACCAAGGACACCTAAAATGCCAACCAAAAATGTGAACTTAAGGAGTGCTCCAAACCAACCTTAAAGAGTGAACAAAACTAGGGGAGTGATTGAAACAATGACACAATGACATGCACAATAGTGAAGGAGAAGGCAAAGCAACATGGCTCAATGAAGTAGAATAAAGCATAAGAATGAAGCGCAAAGATACCATAAATCCCTAGTTTTAACTCTAGGAAGATACTACATCGGTTGGAAGGTCCCAACTGACGTAGTATCTGACCAAAATTTACTAATTCTTTTCCAAAATTCACTCGCATGTCACGAGGGAGATACTATGTCGGTTGGGATCTCCCAACCGACGTAAACCCCGCTGAGTACCTCTTTGGACATGATGGGCGAATCCTGAGAGCCCCTAGATTCCACCCCAACACTTGAAGATACACTCTTAGCAAATTCAGTGAAACCAGACGGGGACAACATTGTTATCTTTAGGAACGAAAGCGTTGTACCTAGCCACTACGAGATACTCCAAATTGCCAAATATCGGAGAAATTTTAATGAAATGACACCTATATAATGACCCAGCGTCTTAATTTATAGAAGGTGACACGTTTTTCGAGGCATCTAAATAGTGAACGCCTTATCCACCACTGTATGGTCGATGAGACACGATTTTTGAAGGCAATACGTCATCACACGAATGCGTAATAAAGGCGTGCAAAAGTAGAAAAAACAAGTGTCAATAATTCTGGCCTAAATTTCAAGAAGTAATTCATTCATTCAGTCAACTTTTCTGCCTATGCATAGTCTAACATGAACGAATACTTCACCGAACACTAGTTGTTCGAAGTTAGCACAACTAAACCATTCACCAACTTAGTGGGTAAACTTTTCGCTAAAAGCATCGTTGAAGCTTGGGGACAAGTGTACTACATGACCTAGAACGACACCTTGTCGTTTGAAATCGATGTCACCCGAACCTAAAAGTCTCAAATCATAAATAACCTCTGACAGGCGTAGTTTGCAAAAGTTGACACACCACAACATTTAAGCCAATAGTGTGAAGTTTGTGTCAAGTTTAAACCTTATAAATATGTAGGCGTAGGAAGTCGAAGGTATGCATAACATATCTCAATTGACTTTGCTTCGATAACTAAATATTAACTTGAGCGTTGGAGTGTCAGTTACACCTTATTTTCAGGTTGGAAAGAACACTTGAAATACTTAAAGTGAGAAGATCTGAGTCATTCGAGCTGCGAAGTAGAAGACTCTGGAGGTCCCGTAACTCTTCGTAAGAACATTATATAATTTTAGTTATTGTCCATTTAATTTTGGTCTCTGATTGACATTTTTGTTGAGGGTTTTTTTTTTCATACTTTCATTTTACTCTCTTTTATATACTTGTTTGTTATTAGACGGTTTATTATTCTCTATTTTTTTACAACTCTTTTAAATCTTCCAATTTTAATTTCTGGTAGAAGAATAACCAACTATTGATTCCATCAATATGTGTTTAATCTAGGTTGACCCTGTAATTTTAAGAGAAAAGTTAGTTTACATTACACAACTTATGATCTATCATGCACTACCCTTTTCTTCGTCCTTTGTTTAAGAAGAACGAGTTCAGGAAATTAGAATAACACAAAAAAAAAAAAAAAAAAAAACAAAACGATGGAGGGCAGTTAGAAAAAGAAGTCAATAAATAACATCGATCAATCACTTCTGAACGCAGATTGCAAAAGTGAAAGGTAAAATTTATTTTAAAAAGTAAAATATT
>Ga0209489_102369_pt1 | contig 38450 bp, 17 predicted proteins | sample SiratrowhiteBW_FD_187527 | JGI IMG/M metagenome (GOLD analysis project Ga0209489, IMG submission 187527) | Root nodule microbial communities of legume samples collected from California, USA - Siratro white BW (SPAdes) (version 2) | ecosystem: Host-associated > Plants > Roots > Nodule | place...
TATATATATATATATATATATATATATATATATATATATATATATATATATATATATCAAAAAGTAAAATCTAGAATTTTACTATTTACGATTTTGTGAGTTCGTCATGATCATATCTATAATATCGATTTTAACTATTTTGTCTAACCGGAATCAACCAAAATCTTGAACTATATGTTATTAAATTTGATAAGACCATTTTATTATTAAAATATAATTTTAAAAACTAATTTAACACTAAATTAATAACTATTTGGTTAGTAAATTATAATGTTTAAGAACTAATTTGCTTTTTACGTATTAGAGGACATAATAATATTTTCTTTTGTCAATAGAGTCTATCACGTTCAAGAAACAATATTTACCCATTTTATTTTAAGAAAAATTATTTGTGTAGATTTTAACAACCAAAATATGTTTCTTAACTACCTAAATAAGTCTTAAACTTAAAGAGCACTTATAACTTAAATAAATACATACAATCCATTAGCAAGATTATTGTAAAGTAAGACTTGAATTTATATATTTTTGTGAGATATGAAATCAATATTTATCTGTTAAATAAATTTTCCTCACATACATAACATTACTCATTTCTTATATAAATTCTTACTCCCAAACATTGTTACCATCGTCTCAAAAAAACAACCCATTTCTGAAGAGAAAGCCACTTCTCAGGATATAGGTGACATGGAGGAATTTCATCACACCAATCTTCACCATACCAGACAGCATCAGGGAGGGAGAAGTCTGAGTGTAAATTGTAAGTGAGAAACCATGTGTTGTTGCAATAGATTTTCACACTTTCAGGTTTCCAATCATCCACTGCACCAGATCTATATAGGTACATATAACAAATATGAGACATACATGCCCCATTTATCTGAAATATATCAAAAGAACATTGCTCGAATGTCCTTGAAACTGGACCATCTAATCTTGTTTTGTTTACCTGTTAAACAACAATAATAATCATAAAAAGTTTCAAGACTAATGCTCCAAATTAACCTAGTATTATGTTGAGTAGCAAGATTTTTGGTAACCATCGCATGATATACATAGATGCAATATTTCATGTACTTTTGAGCTATGAGAAGTTATACAAGTACCTAGTATTTTTCATTTGAAAACAACTGATAAATCAAAAGAAAAATCTTCTATAAATTAAAAAATAGCTAATATCATATTTCTTGAGCTGAATTTCAATTAAATGTCAAGGGTTTGCTTCTGATTCTTCTATAAACAATACATTTATCAGTATTTCGTCCTAAACTAGATCTTGAACCTTTTGAACTGAAAGAAAGAAAGGAACAAAATTTCAAATTAATTGAATGAAAAATGTGAAGCAAAACCTTGTTGCCATAAGCATCTCCAAAAGAAATTCCGATCTTCTCCCATGTGAACTTTGGTGATGAACAACTTGTAGATATAATTACAAGGTAAGAACAGTTGACTGGGGTCTTCGTCTATTTAACACAAAAAGTATGTTCATGCACAAAAAGAAATAGAAAAAAAAAAAAGATTTTCTTAAAAGATAGTACCTGAATATAGCCAAAAGAGAAGGAATCAGGAGAACGTTGAAGAGAATCAGATTTGGACTCTGAGACTGAAAGGGTTAGAGAAGAGGCAAAGCAGAACAGAAGAAGAACCTGCTTCATCATTTGCTTCTGCATAAGCTTTCTTTCACTACAAAAGTCAACAGAAGTCGTGCTCTAGAAAACTACTAGTTTATATGCCACTATGTACCCCAAGAAGGTACCACTCTAAGTTATTATAAAATACATACTACATGTTTGAATGAGATTATTCATAACACAAATTAAAATAATCACATATAATATATTTTACAAATTAACTCTTAGATGAATTAATTTAATTTATGAAAAAAATACTTTTTATTTTTTTCTCTTAGAAATAACTTAAAATTGTATCCAAATCATTTTCTATTGTCCTTTTTAGTTATTCTAATTGCATTCTAATTTTATGGGTTACATTTGGGTCTCTAAAATTATAATTATGTAATTTAAAAATCAAATATACTTGCACATAACATTGATAAACAATATATTTAAAGAGTTAAATTATATACTAGGTTGCAGCTCCATGTACAACTTCAGTGAGATATAATGTTTGTATCTAGTTCATTCTGCATGTACACAAATTCTCCAAATACATAATTTTTTTTGTTATTTTAGTAATTTTATATTAAAATTACACCAAAATAGTTAAAAAGTTTAAGAAGTTATGGATGATATTCTCATTTTCACTTGCTCTGGAGTCTTTTAAGATTTAGAAAGTTGTGGATGATGTTTCAACAAAATTTTTATTAACATTTTAACAAAAAAAAAAGAAAAAAAAATATGAATTAAACTTTTTCGTGAACTAAAACTAACTACTGTACAAATTAAAAATAAATTTTGAGAAACTATATTACAGAACTTGTATAAATTAGTTTATAATTTATATATAGGTTCAACTCATTTCATCCTCTTATTATTTTGTCTCGAAAATGTTTATAAAAAAAATTATTTAAATAGGTTCTTTTTTTATTTGAGACATATTAACTTCTTTGTATTTGTGTTTTTGTAAAGTGTTTTTGTAAAGTGTTTTTTTATGAATGTTTTATTATAAGTAATTGTTTCCTACACAATATAAATTGCTTCCTCTACTAAATAAATTTATATTATACTAATAATATCTTTATTATCTTTATTTTAAATTTAAATATTAAATAATTATCACACTGCTGAGTCACTCTTCTTTAGGATGAGTGCTGACTAAAGAAAAAAAAATTGTTAACATCTTTTTCAAAAAGATTGTTATCAAATTTGTTAGTATTTATAAAAAATTGTTATCAAAATTATTTAAAAATTGTTACAAAACAAGTTATTTAATATTTATAAAAAAATTAATAAAAGATTATTTATCAAAAAATTTTGTTAACAGATAATTGTTTTTTATTAAAATATCAGAAAAAAAATAAACGTATGAGAGTGAAGAAAACAATTATTTAATACTTAAATTTTAAAAAAATCAATAAAAACATTATTGGTATATTAAAAATTCAGTTATTGCATAATAAAGCAGATTGTATCTATAGAAAGTAACCACCTTTATTATATAGTTAAATATTTATACATTAAAAAGTATAAATATTTTATTATTATTAAATTAATAAATTCATTTATAATTATAATTATTCTAAATGTATATTATCATTCAATTTAATTATGTGCGAAAATAAAATATACAACTTATGCCACTACATAATATTTTTATGTATTTTTGTTTCATGTTATTTTTTTACTAGAGGTCTTAACATAACTACGATCATAACTTTATTACATATTCCCTAAAAATAGATTAATCAAACAACATAGTATACAATAAATTATTTTTAGGATTCAGACTATATTTTCGAAAATATTAACTTTAGTTTGACAGCTTGTTAGTCTTCATTTTTATTAAAAAGAGAAAGAAGAAACATAAAAACAAATATCATACAAATAAAAATATTCTATATTTTGTAGGTTACAAACACAATCTTTGTCTAATTTTTGTGCCTAAGTCAGCCCAGTGCATTGCAAACACTTATCTGTTCTCACGGGTGTTTCGGTGACTGTCTCTGCCTAGATTCTTTGTTTCTTAACGGTGCCATGTTCTTGTGTCTTCGTCAACCTTCCACGTTTTACCATACTCATCCATTATTCTCCACGATTAGACTAACCACGGACCCAGAATTTTGAATAGCTCTAAAACCTCAAATTTCCCATTTTTTTTCTTTTCTGTTTTTGTGTTTCGATTCAGTCTTTTCAAGATCATGGGGTGGTACAGAAAGGTAAAGCTCCTTCGTGATAATTTTCGCAGCTTGGCTTCAAGGATTCCGCCTCAAACTCCAATTTTTCGGCATAGCTCGAGAATTTGCGAATCTGGGTATTTGGATTCAGGTTCAAAAGGAGCTACCTTTAACAGGTTCTCTTCGTTTTGTTCAATTTCTCAGAGACTAGGCAATCGAGGCATAGTTGGAATTAACAACAACTTTCACAATCCTTTTCTTTTTGGGGCTAAGAGATTTTACTACGTGGATCCTTACAATGTCCAGCATTTCAGGCCAAGAGGGCCAAAGCGATGGTTTCAAAATCCTAGGCATGTTTTGATTGTTGTTATGGTTGGTTCTGGAGTTTTAATCACTGTTTATTTTGGTAACATAGAAACAGTTCCGTATACCAAGCGGACTCATTTGATTCTGTTGTCAAAAGCCATGGAGAGAAAGCTTGGGGAGAGTCAGTTTGAACAGATGAAGGCTAGTTTTAAGGGCAAGATATTGCCTCCTATACATCCTGATAGTGTGAGGGTGACATTGATTGCTAAGGATATAATTGATGCATTACAGAGAGGGTTGAGGAAGGAGCAGGTGTGGAGTGATTTGGGGTATGCATCAGAGCATTCTACTTTGAGTGAAGGATATGGAAGGGAGACATTGAATGCATTGGGTGCTGGGAGTGATGAGAAAATTGAAGGGAATTGGCGCAAGGAGGATGAGATTCTTGATGACAAATGGGTTCAGCAGAGCCGAAAAAGGGGTCAGGAGAGACGTTCAGAGGCTGCTACATCACATTTAGATGGATTAAATTGGGAAATTTTGGTGGTAAATGAACCTGTTGTTAATGCTTTCTGCTTGCCTGGTGGGAAGATAGTTGTTTTCACTGGTTTGCTTGAGCATTTTAGAAGTGATGCAGAGATAGCAACAATTATTGGACATGAGGTATTATACTTGTGCTTGGACTCAGTTTAATTCATTGTTTCTGCAGTTTAATAAATGATATACGGATATGTGAGTTTATATGGGTTTTCTTGTTAATTAGGTTGGACATGCTGTTGCAAGGCATAGTGCAGAGGGGATTACAAAGAACCTGTGGTTTGCTATTATACAGTTGATACTTTTTCAATTTGTCACACCTGACATAGTGCACACAATGTCATCCCTTTTCTTGCACCTACCTTTCTCCAGGCGGTATGCTTTGTTCACTACTACTCTTCCTAACCAATTGATTTACCGTATGATCTTTAATTTGTAGAAATTCATAGAAATGTAATACTTATCATGACTTGTTAAAATGCTGTGAGTTTGTAAAGCAATGATGTTGCTTTGTTGGATTTCTTATAAATTACTTTGCTACATCAATCAGAACAGGTAGCTTATCACAATGTTCGTGTTGAACCTTAAGTACTTATATTTTTCTTACATGTGGAACATTGTATTGGCTTGATATCAACTAATTTTCTTTTAATAGTTAGAGATTTTTTGTTGAATGATTTCTTGAACCATATGTTGAATGACAGAGTTGATATTGGTTGCAGTTGTACTTGTATAGTCAATAGTTATCCTTTTAGCTTCTTAATCACAATAGAATATGGGGATTTATGATTGATTTCTTGAACAACCTACAAGCGATTCTTGGAAGTATCTATAAAATCCAGTTAATTGGGATGATTCCATCTGGACACTATTTGAGAGTGTTAGGTACAAGGGAAAGGAGAGGGACAAAATAGGGAGAGTTTATTATAGTAGAAAATTATATAAAAATAGAACAGAACAATTTTGGTTGTTAGGATGGGTTGAGTTTTAAAAAGACCAACCGGGTTAAGAGTAGGCGATTTTTGGATATTGTGAGTATTGAGAGAGTTTACTCAGTGTTAAAGGAAGCATTTTCCTTTGTAACCCATAGGGTGTATGCATTGTTTATAGAATTATCCTTTGTAGAAACTGACTCATTAAACACAGTTTTGTAATAAACATTTTTCAGTATTTCTTGTTTCAGTGTGGGTTATGTATCTGTGTTGGATCCATGGAGTCCTAACAGAGAGTGAAAAAAAAAAAAAAAAAAGCAGAGCATTCACTATGCTATATTTTGTGAAGGCATTAGAAAGCAAACCTATATGGTATGTCCAATGCTTAGCAGTTAACATCTACATAAGTTAATGCATGAATGGCTTTAGTAAAGGAGCGAGTGATTAGTAAATGAGTGCTCAATATAGGTGTGACGTAACTTAGTAAATAAATAACTCTAGAATGCATTAATTCTATGGTAATTTTTATTTCACAAAAGTTAGATAGGTTTCATTTAGTGTCCCAGCGATAATTCCTGTTTCTTGTACATAATTTATTTAGAGGAGGGGAATGCTTTATATCTTTATCTTTTTCTAGTACTATTTTTGCCTAGATTTTCTTCAAGGTTGGCTTTCCATTGAAATTGCACATGCCTGGTTGTGTTCAAGATGCTTGTGTTTGTTCTTCTTGGTAGATTTTCATTGAAATTGAAGATTATTATAATTATAAAAACCTTGTGTGATGCAATGCTAATTATGGAGGCATGAATAATAGTAATATGCGGTTTTTTGGGTTACAATTTTTTCTAAAACAACCCAATTCATTCACAGGATGGAAATAGAAGCTGATTACATTGGGCTGTTGTTAATTGCATCAGCTGGTTATGATCCCCGGGTGGCACCTAAAGTATATGAGAAGTTGGGAAAAATTACTGGTGATTCTACTCTTAGGGATTATCTCTCTACTCACCCTTCTGGAAGAAAAAGAGCAGAATTGTTGGCTCAAGCTAAGATAATGGAAGAAGCATTTTCTATATACAGAGACGCAATTGCAGGACGGGGGGTTCAAGGTTTTCTTTAGAACTGCACAATCACCCCTTTACCTAATTCATTCAATGGAAGTTTTTGTTCAATATAAACTTGAATGGGAGATTCAGTTTAGCCGAAACTTGTACATAGTGCAATTAACTTCTCTATTTGATTGTGTGAGAATACCCTGTTACATGTTTTACAATACAGTAAACAGAAAATTTGATATCTTCGACAAATAAGATATGATCTATTCTTATAATTATAACATTATCTCACATCGCTTCAAATTGGTTATCTCATGAAAATCTAGTCTTTTATTTCACTGATTACTCTGACAACACTTTTTTTTTTTTTCAATTTGACATGTTGATACGAACATTGTGCTGTCACTTTTTGTACACATAACTTCTGTATTATAGTTGCATTGATAACCCATTAGCTTAAAACATTGGAAAGTTGCCAAAAGTTCTGCAGTGGTAGAATTATTAACCATGGTTTAAAAGAATGCAACCATTCCTGAGCCTATAATTCTCAGGATCAAGGCGTTTGTGAAAAATACTGCGGCACCCATTGGTCGGAAACTTTGAAAGATATGGTAGATGGTGTTGTGTACTTCATGCCTTGGATTTTCACCATCTCTGGTCTCTAATCTTCCTTTTCACCAAATCTACGTACTATCACAGTACAAATCCGAGAAACCAGTTATCTGAAATATATCTATATAACCCTGCTCCAATGAACTCCTCAGAATTCGCAGCTTTGATACAGATACCTGAAACATTTTTTACAATAAGAATTAAAAGGAAGAACTTATGTAACTGTAAAGAAAAGTTCAAGAATGCATCTTGAACCCCATGACAAAGTAATCTTGAATTTATTTGAAGGAAAAACCTTGTTGTCATTACGATCTCCAAACATTATACCGAGATTCTCCCAGTGAGCTCGGGTAAGGAGTTTGCATGTATATGACCCAATAGGAATATATAGCTTTTTTTTTCTTGTAGAGACATATAGCTTATAATGATGAAAAAAATTTAAACACTAAGAAAAAAATTACATTGATAATGATAAATTTAAAAATAAAAACAACATTCAATTAATAACTTAAAAAACATTACCTAAATAGTTATAAATTCTAGACATAGACAATATCACATTAATTGATGCTTATTTAAACTAACATTCTCGGTCAAACCATATTTTTCTTTTTGTTTTTCATAACAATACTTCATGATATTGTAATTGTATAACGACTATGTGAATCTACCCTTAAAAATGATTTCATACTCAATACTCATTCTTTCAAGTTTAATTTTGTTTCAACTTGTTGAGTTCATGTTTGACTAATGTTAAATCTTCTATCGTTACTTATTTTTTTTAATTTTATATATTTTCCAATGTAAGGTTAACTATCTCATTTGTGGTTGATTTTTCCTTTCTTTTAGTATTTTTTGTGCCATTATAGGAATCATAAAAAGACAAAGGTGGATTATATATGTGCTATTTGGTGGTGTTTCTGAGTTAGAAGAATATGAGTATATACTCAAATGAGAAATCTTCAATATCCAAATTTCATTGAGCACATCCCTTTACATTTAAAATCATGGTCCAAATTGTTCTTTTATGTCTATTGGATTTTTAAAAAAATAGTCATTGAAGAATTGAGTGTGCCTTTCATCACAACTCTTTTTAATATAAGTGTTAAAATTTCTTTTTTAAATTAAAGAAATTTTAACAACCAAAATTCTTTATTAACTACCTTGATAAGTCTTAAACTTAAAAGCACTTACAAGAATATTTATAACTTAAATAAATACATTCAATCTATCAACACACAGTATTTATAGCTTGGGCACGTGGCAACCTTTCATCGGCTCGCTTCCTATTCACCATCTTCTTCGTTTTCACTCCCTGCCTTCACCGGTTTCTCACTGTAAAGGAAGATTTTAAAGCATTGAACTGTGCCGTTTTGAATGGAAATTACTTTTCAAAATTTACTATATAAACGGAAACATTTCCAGAGAGAAAAGAGCTCATTGGTGGAGGAAAAGCAAGCTTTGAAGCTCGCCGGAGAAGAAGATCTTTTGAAAAATATTCAACAGGTAGGTTTCTCATCTTCGTTTTTCATTGTTTAAAATTGACCAGGCTTGTATTGAATACTGTTAATTGTCACCTTCATGAGAACTACACCATACACCATTAGCATTGTTTGGTTTCATTGTTCATGTGTCCATTCATGCTTTATAAAGAAAATTTCATATCTACTATACACCACCATGTACCCCTGCCTATGTCTCTGCACCATATGTCCCAATTCAGCATTTTGAATCTGTGAAGCTTTGCATATTACAATTCATTCTTCTACTTTGTTTTTTCTTTGTTATTCTTTGCCAAAATCCCTGCGTTTCCTTGCATTCATTTTTCATGCACTGTGATATTATGCCAGATAGTTTCGGTTTTCCTTTTATATGCATCACTATTCATTTTCAGCTCAAGTATGGTCCTGCACCCAATTCATTTTCTTTTGCTTCTTTTACTTTCTTCTACGATGTCACACTTTAACGTCATCCTTTTACTTTTCATTAAAAAAGAATATAAAAATAAAAAATAATAAAAATTCAAAACAATAAAAAAAATATACAAAATTAAATTTCCAACATCTTTAGAACTATGTATGTTCTCCATTTTCATCATAATGATAATACATAGAAGGTTCATCCTTATTGAGTCCTTTAAATTAAAAAAATTATTATTTTTTATTTAATTTAACTCTTTTATTTTTGGACACTTCTACTGTGATTATTTTTATTCCCATTTTATCTAAAATATAGATATTTGTTGTCATTTTGTTTTGATTAAGGTATTGTACGGGCGTTGTGGGGTGTTAACCAACTCTCTTACCTACTTTTTTTATTCGTAGACCATCTTTTCATTTTTTTTTTAGTTTTTCTATAATTTTTTATAATAAAGTATGGTGACGATTTCATTTCATTTCTTACCCTTTCATTTTCTCAATTTTTCCAAAATCTGAAACGCCGTCTAGGCCGCCGTTGGCGAGGTCGCAACACAATCATTAACAAGATTTTTATAAAGTAAGACTTTAATCTATATATGTTTTTGTGAGATATGAAATCAATCTTTATCATTTAAATAAACTTTTCCTCACATCCATAACATTACTCATTTCTTATATAAATTCTTACACTCAAACGTTGTCACCATGGCATAAAACAAACAACTCATTTCTGAAGGGAAAGCCACTTCTAGGATATAGGTGATATGGAGGAATTTCACCACACTAATCTTCGCCAAGCAACATTAGGGAGGGAGAAGTCTAAGTGTAAATTGTAAGTGAGACACCATGTGTTGTTGCAATAGATTTTCAGTGTTTCAGGTTTCCAATCATCCACTGCATCAGATCTATATAGGTACACATAATAAATATCAGACACATGCCCCATTTATCTCAAATACATTAAAAGAACATTGATCCAATGTCCTTGAAACTAGACTATCTAATCTTTTTTTTTTTTACCTGCTAAACAACAATAATAATCATAAAAAGTTTCAAATCTATTGCTCCAAATTAAGCTAGTACTATGTTGAGTAGCAAGATTTTTGGTAACTATTACATGATATACATATTAGAAAAATCGAGGGAAAAACACTAAGAAGATCAAATAAGAATGAAACAAGAGTTGAACTCATGCAAGAGAATGACATCACCTTCAATTCAAAATCTTAAAATATTAGATTTGTGGATCTTTATTCTTATATATTGCTCAACTTTCTCATTTTCACTCAACGTGAAACTTGAACTTATTCTTAGATACCTATGTAATATTTCATGTACTTTTAAGCTCTCAGAAGTTACACATGTACCTAGTATTTTCATTTAAAAACAATTTATAAGTCAAAACAATTTTTTTTACAAATTAAAAATAGCTAATATAATATTTCTGGAGTTGAATTTCAACTATTAAGGGTTTGCTTCTAATTCTTCTGTAAATAATACATTTATCAGTATTTTTTTCCTAAACTAGATCTTGAACCTTTTAAACATGAGGTGAAAGAAAGGAACAAATTTCAAATTCATTAAATGAAAAATGTGAAGCAAAACGTTCTTATCATAAGCATTTCCAAAAGCAATTCCGATCTTCTCCCATGTGAACTTGGGTGATAAACAACCTTTACATACAAATTACAAGGTAAGAACAGTTCACGAGGATCTTCGTTTATTGAACACAAAAAGTATAATCATGTAAAAAGAAATAGAAAAAAATGGTTTTCTTAAAAGATAGTATTTGTATTATTGGGTTGATCGATGACTACATCCAAACTATATTAGCATTAACACTATATATTAGTCAGCATAAACTTCCATGGATCGATGGTAATCTTGGTCGGTCATGTAAAATCTTTTTCAATGACGTGTCATCAACAAGAGACACTTTTCTTCCAAGAGACACCCATTTACAGAGAATATTATGGAGGCCGAACTTCCTCGGTCTCACATTGGATAGGTATAGGTATGATGACACCACCGACTCGGACGAGCACATTGAAGTCTACGTTACCCAGTATGGGCTGTACACGTCGGATGACACTGTGTTCTGTAAGGTTTTCTTCACTTCCTTGAAGGAGGCGACACTTAGCTAGTTTACTCGGTTGCCATCGAGGTCAATAGATTGTTTTCAAACATTAACAATGAAGTTCAGAGCGCAATATGTAACAAGCCCAACCATTTGACGTCCATTGCCTTGGTTAACGTTAGACAGGAAAAAAGAGTCAGTTGAGAAAGAAGCACAAAAAGCAATCTACACATTACGAAGTGATAGGAAAGGAGAATTTACTTCACAACAATTCAATCAATTCTGCAAAGAGCAACATGGAATTAAGAGGCAACTAACAACAACATTCTCACCATTTCAAAATGGAGTAGCAGAGAGAAAAGTAGAACTATTATGAATATGGTGAGGTGCCTACTCACTGAAAAAAGAAATGCCAAAGACTCTATGGGTAGAAGCTGCAAAGTGGACTAACCATGTGATCAATAGAAGATTCACCAAAGCTTTAAAGAAGATGGTACCAGAAGAAAGATGGAGTGGAATAAAACCCAAGGTTGATTACTTTAGGATATTTTGATCCATTGCCTATGTTCATGTGCTTGAACAGAAAATGACCAAACTGAATAACAGAAGTCTTATATGTGTCTTACTTGGAGTAAGTGAAGAGTCTAAAGCATTTCGATTGTATGATCCAACAAAGAAGAAGATCATTATCAGTAGAGATGTTATATTTGAAAAAGATGGAAAATGGAACTGGAATCTGAATCCATAAGAAATAACATTGGATGCTCGTGACTGGGGTAATGATGGAAGTGATGTAGAAGATTCTAATTAAGAATCAGATACAAGAACAGAAGCAACAGAAGCAGAACCTACAAAACAACAAAGAAGATAAAGGAGAGCACCTAGTTGGCTGTAGGATTATGAAAGTGGTGAAGGCTTTTCTGGAGAAGAACAAGGGGCATGTATGGTGTTATTTATGTCAAATGATGATCCCTCAAATTATGATGAAGTTGTTTGTGATGAAAATGGATAAAAGCCATGAAAAATAAGATGAATGTTATTGAGAAAAACAACACCTAGGAACTAGTAACTCTGCCAGCACATGCCAAAAACATCGGAGTGAAATGGATTTACAAAACCAAATTGAATAAAGAAGGCAAGGTTGACAAATATAAAGCCAAACTTGTTGCAAAAGGCTATACCCAAACCAAAGGAATAGAATACAATGAAGTGTTTGCTCTAGTAGCACATTGGGACACAATTACAATGGTTTTAGCAGTGGCAGCTCAAGAAGGATGTAACGTGTATCAACTAGATGTGAAAGGTGCCTTTTTATATGGAGAGTTGAAGGAAGAAGTATGTGTTGATAAACCTGAAGGCTTTATCAAACATGGAGAAGAAGACAAAGTCTATAAACTGAACAAAGCCTTCTAAGGGTTAAAGCAAGCAACAAAGACATAGTTCAGTAGAATTGAGAGCTATTTTCGAAAAGAAGGATTTGCAAAAAGTCATCATGACTATACTTTGTTAGTCAAGAGAAAGGAAAAAAAGATGATCGTGGTATGTCTACAAGTTGATGATTTAATATATGTTGTAAATGATGAAGAGATGTGTGCAAAGTTTAAGAAATCAATGAAGTAAGAATTTGAGATGACTGATCTTGGAAAGATGAGGTATTTTCTTGAAGTTGAGGTAAGTCAAAATGCAAATGGAATTTATTTATGTCAAAAGAAATATGCTAGAGATGTTCTGGAGAAATTCAAAATGAGGAGCTGCAACTCTGTAAAAAAAATCCCATAGTGCCTGGAATAGTGTTATCAAGAGAAGATGGATGAAAGTGTCAATTCAACCTTGTACAAGAAATTAGTGGGAAGTTTAATGTACCTAATTGTTACATGTCCATGTCCATTTATAATGTATGTGGTATGGTATGTTTCATTTCTCATTATATGGCAGATCCAAAGGAGGAACATATTCAGATTGCAAAAGGGTGCTGAGGTACTTAAAAGGAACAATAAACTTTGGTCGGGTGTATAGAAAAGCAAAAACTATTAGCATAATAGTGATTATGTAATAGATGTAGATGATTGGAAGAGCATTTTAGGGTATGTTTTTTACTTAATAATGCAACAATGTGTTGGAGTTCAAAGAAATAAGAAATTGTTACATTATCCTCTATAAAAGCTAAGTATGTGGTTGTAATTATATGTGTCTGTCATTGTGTTTGGATGAAAGGAATTTTGGAACAGATTAGAGTAAAAAATTGTGAGTGTATTGATATCTTTTGTGACAACAGTTCATCAATCAAATTATCTAAGAATCTCGTAATGCATAGAAGAACTAAACACATTGATGTTAGATACTATTATCTATGTGATCTTTCGAGTGAAGAAGTTGTGAAATTAGTCTACTGTGGAACACAAGATCAAATTGTAGATATTATGACTAAGCCTATAAAGTTGGATCAATTCTTGAAGCTTCGAAAGGTACTTGGGATGAAGGCAATAGATGATTAAATTGTATGCTATGTTAGCATTTAGAGTTTGTTTGGATTAAAGGGTGGATTTAAGGGAATGAATTTGAGATGAAAGTGTGTGAAAAGTTTTGTTTGGATTAAGAGAAAGATGGTGAGAAAAGAAAAAAAAATTATAAAAGTTTGTGAGTGATGCGATAGGTATAATTGATAATATAATTTTTAATAGATGAAATTATAATTAAAATTAATTTAAGATTAAATATAATTAATTTATTGGGTGTGATTGATAAATTATTATTATTTTAATTAAAAAAATTATAAAGGTATCAATTATTTTACAATTAAAATTAAAATAAAAATTAAAGTATTATTGTTAATAATATTATTATTTTATATATTTATTTTGATTATTATTATAATTTTAATTTTATTATTATTATTATTATTATCATTTTATAATTTAATTATTTTTATTATCATCATTATTATTAGTGTTTAATATTAATATTATTGATATTTTATTTTTATAATTCTCTTATCTTTATTATTATTTTATAATTTATCATTTCTTATTTTTATTACTGTTTTATAATTTTATTAAATTTATTATTATTTGAATTCTTAATATTATTATTAATTATATTTATTTTATTATAATATAAGTACATATATAAAAAATTAGTAAGTTAATTATATTAAAAAATATAATAAAATTTTGTTTCTTTGCAAATCTTTTCAATCAAGTGAAGAAATACTGTTTCAAAGTCTTCTTCTTGAAATTCTTTTTTAATCAATATTTTATTTATCAAAATTTCAACTTCTTTTTTGCTTTTTTAAATGTCATCTTTCTCATTATTGAAATAAACAGACTCTAATAAACAGACTCTTAGAATGTGTTTGGATTAAAGAGTGAATTTAAGTTAATTTGAAATAAAAATATATGGAAAGTTAGATTGTTTGGATTAAGAAAAAGATGATAAAATTTTAGAAGAAAGATTATAAAAATTTGTGAACGATTTGAAAGGTATAATAAATATTTTAATATTTTTTAATATATAAAATTATAAAATTACAAATTTATCCTTATAATTAAAAGTAATTAAAATAAATATAATCAATTTATTTAATGTGATTGATAATATTCTTAAAAAATTTATAAAAATATTAAGTTATGTAATTACTTTTAAATTCAAATTTAATTTATAAGAAAATATAATAATATATTAAATTAAGCTGATTAATTTTTTAAAATAAAAAGTTATAACATTAGAAATTTTTAAAATAATTTTTATATTAATTTTAAATTGTATTATTATTTTATAAGAATAAATTATTGTTATTACATAATATATTTTTATTTAAATAAATATATTTATCTTTTTTTTAAATTATAATTTTATTTATATTATTATTAATTATTATATTGATAATATTACTTAATATTTTTATTATAAAATTTTATATTATCTTTAATATTTTTATTTCTAAATATAATTTATTATTATATATAATAAAATAATATATATATATATATATATATAATTAATTAAACTAATATAAATATATATAATCGTTATATACATAATTGATCACGATAACGTATAAAATCGATAATTTATCAATTATTATAGATTATTATATTATCAATTACGTTACATAATCGATTATATATATAATTCTTAACGTTATATAAATTAAATATTATATTTTATATTATATGTTATGATTAATTATATTTTATATATAAAAATAATAAATTTATTTATTCTTTAATATATTTATTATTATATTATATAATTATTATAATATTTAATATATAATTAGTTATATATAAATTTTATAAGATGTAATTAATTAGTTTTTAAAATAAAAGTAAGGTTAAATTTTTAATTTGGTGTTTATGTGGTTTTCTCTTCAAATTTTTTTTATTGAGGTGGAGATAAAAAGTAATCTCCTCTCAAATCTTCACAAATTGTTAAAAACAAATAAAATTTCATAAATTTTCACTATATATCTTTTTTTCTTTTGCAAATTAGTCATTTGAAGCAAACAATCACTTATAATTTAAGGAACAGGGCGTTTTGCAATTGTATTACACCCCGCAGTACAGTTGCGGAATGCTTCGTTCCACAACTCATTTCCTGTTACGGAATGATTGGTTCTGTAACATGTACACACCCCCAAAAAATACATTATAGAACACCTTGTTCCGTAACTCAATCCGGTCCACCCCAAGACACTGCACCACTACTGCTCCATCACGCCGCCACACTTACAGTCGTCTGTCGCTGCCAACAACGCCCACCGCCGTAGAATGCCACCAATCACATACCGCACCTCAACCCTTCACGTTTCTACATAGCCCCTCCACCTCCATTCCACTATTCTATTACTTTAAAAACCTTAAGGCTAAATCAATCATTGCATAAAGGGCAACTTTTGAATTTTCAAATTTTTTGGGAGTGCCTCCAAAGAGGTGCAGGAAGAAGCATTCCATAGTTGGATTTCTACCTACTAAACATTTCATTTTGCAGTTTGGTCTTCACTGTTGCTTCTTCACTCGCTATTTGGAAGGAAGATCATCAGCTGTTGAAAATCAATGACTTGCTTGAGTCACACTATGTGGAGAATTGTGAGGAATCCAATGATGATGTTTTGTTTGACTCTTGGATGATGTCGGTATGAAAGTCCTTTTTCAGAATAATATGTTTCTCAAAGACTTAGAGGGCCTATGTACCACTTGTGTAACCGGATGACCACTAATTACACTAAGGATATGTCTCAATCAACGAATGTCTTATGTCGGTCGGCCTTCAATAAGAAGTATTATCCAAACAAAGGATTAGCGTCGCCTAAATTGAGATTAGAAAGGTAACTAGGACACATCAATACTTGGGCCTTAGGCTTAAAGAGAGAAGGCCCAACCACAGGACTATAAATAGAAACACTTGCCAAGGACAAATGGTAGACAAATTCTTCCTCCACCCCCATTCCCTCTTCCTGGACCCCCATACAAAATTTTAATTCCACAACTGCCCTTCTTTTATTAAGCAACTTTGAAGTTTTTGGTAGGGCACCCGGATGAGGCCATCCGGTTCTCATTTTTTGAAATTTGAGAACCGGACAACCTGACGTCCGGTTCATAAATTGTTAACAGGATTGACTGGATGGGGGTTACCATCCTGTTTGTAAGTTGTGAACCGGACGCCACCCCGTCCGATTGTCTTAAGGTAAAAAATTACAAACCGGATGGGTTGTAGGTGGACTTCATCCGGTTCGTAAATTTGTGAACCGAATAAGGGTGTCATCCGGTTCACATTTTTTCAATTTTTTTTAAACTGCACTGTGACAGATTGGTGAAGAGCAGAGGAGTTGGTTAGCTGTTATCTACCACCACCCAATTAAAATTAATGTAGATTGGTGAGAAGTAGATGAGTTGATTAGCTGTTACCTATCACCACCCAATTAATACTTTAATACTTGAAAGTAAAAAAGAAATGAAGAGTCTCTTCTTCTTTTGTTGTGTCTTAAATGAAGAGTCTCTGATGTTCATTGGGTTTCATAAAACTAAATTAATTTAATTAAGGCAAATGAAGAGTCAAAGAGACAACACTCTTTCTGGAATGGAGCAGAGGAGACTCTTTGACTCTTCATTTGCCTATTAATTTAGTTTTATGAAACCCAATGAATTGGTGAAGTGCAGCAGGAGAGAGGAGAGACTCTTCATTTAAGATAGGGTTGGGGTTGGAAATTGGAATGAGAAGTAAACACAGCAAAAGAAGAGACTCTTTTTTACTTTCAAGTACATTAATGCTCCTCACCAATCTGTCACAGTGTAGTTTAAAAAAAAAATTGAAAAAATGTGAACCGGATGACACCCTTATCCGGTTCACAAATTTACAAACCGGATGAGGTCCACCCACCACCCATCCGGTTTGCAATTTTTTTACCTTATGACAACCGGACAGGATGGCGTCCAATTCACAACTTACAAACCGGATGACACCTCCCATCCAGTCCATCTGGTTAACAATTTATGAACCGGACGTCAGGCTGTCTGGTTCTCAAATTTCAGAAAATGAGAACCGGATGGCCTCATCTGGGTGCCCTAGTAGAAACTTCAAAGTTATTTAATAAAAGAAGGGTATTTGAGTAATTTCATCAAGGATAGTTATAGAATTAAAATTTTGTATGAATGTACAGGAAGAGAGTATGGGGTGGAGGAAGAATTTGTCCAAATGGTAATATAATTCTAATTCAAAAACTCTTCACACTACTCAGAACATTGACTAACTTGAATGTTAGAATACTTACATGGACTCCTCTCAAAATTGAAAAAATCCAAATCGAAGAGATACCGATCCAGAAGATAATAGCTTACTGAAGTGACTCTTGACGACCAAAGACTCTGAAAACTTGAGTAGTTATGCAAGATTAACTGGCCTTCTAATAACAAGATCTATTCTTATAATTATAACATCTTCTCTTAGCACACAAGTAGCATTATCTCACCTGGCTTCAAATTGGTTATCTCATAAAAGTCTACATTTTATTTCACTGATTACTTTGACAACGCTTCAAACTCGAACCCTAACATTACAAAAAAGAACCAATGTATCGATTTTTCTCTTCCATTCGCAATGGTCGTGGATCTTCCCTCGTATATCTCCTTGAACCGAAACCTGCGCTTAACATTCGATGCCGCTATGCTACCTTTTAAACTTTAATTGTTGTCGGTTGATAAATGAATTGACTAATTAATCAACGGTACTTTACATGATATTAACTAAAAATTAGTTAGATTCTCAAATAGTTGAAAGTGAATTAATTAGTTTCATTGTTAGATTCTCTTATAAGCTCATTGATAAAAGTTTTATAGGTATAATACACTATAAGTAAATGCTGTCCTCAGATCTTTTAAGAAGTCTTATAGGTCTAAAACAACGTATGACCAACCTCAGAAATTACTTTAATTTGGTTGTACACTGTCACTCGCAGCCGACTTCAACAAAACTATTGCAAAGATATAAATCATAATAAGCAGTAAAAGGATCACATTCACAGCATAAACCACGTTTTAAGTCTGATCCATAAAAGTAATTCCTTCAAAAGTTCAATGTAATTTTCTAATGAAAACAATCCATGATCATCATAATTTTACTTTTTCAAAAGAAGAGGCCCAACATTATCACCAGTGGCTTTGTTGTGCTTCACATGGCTTCCATCACATAGAGGAAAAGTCCCTGATCTCCAACATCTGCACCAAAACACTCTGTGAGATCAAGATTTTTGGGATGTAAACACAGTGGTGTGAGGCTAGTTGTTGCTTAAAAGAAGCTACAAGAAAATTAAGTGAATGATTTTGTTTTTCTTACATTTCGTATCAAAGTATGATCCATATCTGTTCTGGTATCAAATCACAAGATAATGTTCAACAGAACATCATGTTAATAATGTGATTACCATTCGCATGTTGCTTTTTCAGTTTTTGTCGAAACGAATGAAAGTGGAATCATCCCCATTTCACATTTTTCATGATAGAACACAGTTTCAAACAACAAATCATAGAAATCAGAAAAGAACTACAGTCATCCTGCATCACACACTACTTTCTTCATCATCATCATAACAATAATGACATATGTATAGATGTTTTCTACTGATTCAATTTTTTCTAAGAAATTCAACTTTCCTCTCTTCTTCCATCTATTTCTTCCTCAAGCCTATTCTACTGCTTTCTTGTCCCTTTCTGCTTAACCAAAAATGGCGTAGAAAAGTATGGCACCAGAAAGTAAGCTTCAAAAAGTGAACCTTACCTGCAATAAGCAGTGAGGGGCTTAGAGAGTTCGGTGACCACCACAGAATCCACCACCTTCTCTTCACTCTTCCTTATATCAGGGTTTATGCCTACAGCCTCAGCTTTCACCAACATTACACGCCTTGGCCTCCCACCAACACCAAAGGAACAGGCCTTGAAATGGGTACTTGCAACCCCTCTGGGGGTAATGCCATTGCAGAAACTTGCACCAACTTGGCTTAAAACAGACTCCATTCAAAAGGGTCTCTCTTTCTTTCTGTGTTTTTGAGTTTATTCAAAAGGGTCTCTCTTTCTCCTTGGCTTCAGAACAACTGCAACCTATTGGATGAGATAAGAGAGCAAAGAGAGGATTGAATCTAGTGACACGTGTTCCTGAACTTGTGGACGCCACACTCCTGTGTTCTAGAACACTTTGAATGGACACAAATCCACATGTCGTTGCCTACTTTTTTTCTGGTGAAAAAAAAAAAGAAGAGAAAAAAGTCTGCAGTGTTAAATCACCCAAACTGTAAAACTGGTAATTAATCAAGAAGATAAGAATTCAATGTCGTGATCATTAGTCATAAATTGTCACCAGTAACACGTAGCTGTCAAAAATAACATTACAACGGCTCAACATGTGGCTTAATTTCTTGTCATGAGGTTTCAACATCTTTATATGAAAATCATTAGAACTTAACAATAAACATGCATTGAGAAAGTAAAAGTAGTGGTTAAATTCTTTACTCTTATATTGGGTAGGTCTATATACTATATATGTGTGCATGCGTTTTCATACTACTGTTTTGCTATTACTTTTAGACCAATTTGAAGTGGAACAATGTCAATATTGTCGGCATATTCTTAATTTTGGAGTTTAATTTTAGTTCATGTTGAATATTATGTTATTATGTTGAATATTATGTTATTATGTCAGAATTAAAAATCTAAAGAATTAATAAAAAATAATAGCAAGTGGCATGTAAGCATAAATCCGAATTTTCTTTGAAAAGCAAAAGGCCACCACATTAGTTGTACCACCAAATAAAAGTGACTCAACCACCACCAAAGTTTTTTAAACACAAAACGTAAGCTTTTCTTCCTTCCAACTAACTAAACTTGGAATTGAAAAAGTAAAGGGGAAAGAAAATAGGAAGCTACCATAATAATAATAAAAAAAAAAGGTATGTAGCTCAAAATAATAAATTATAGAAACCCACCAAGAAAATTAAACTTTTTTTTCATATATTTTCATTGAATCCTTGTCTTGTCATATATGGTAAGATAATCTGTTAACATCATACAAAGAAAATTAACATCTATTCACATGAAAAACACAAAAAAAAAAAAAAATAGTGAAATTACGCAAAACCCCTCAACAAAGTGAAAAATGAACGAAGTTGCATTGACGCATTCACAATGATAATAACACGAACAACGCTAATGCATATGGAACTAACGAGAAGCGCAGCAAGCTTCTTCTGAAAACAGAGAAAACCGTTTTCCCACTCTGCATTCATTTCCGTCTCTTTTCCCATTCTACGCGGAACCCAATTTTTTTGGCCCGACCCGACCCGAAGCTCCGCCACCGCAACCACGATGACCACGGCGACTATCGGCCCGAAGGAGCGGCGGGCGTTTGGGCTCTGGTGCTGCCTTGTGTGCCTCGCGATCTGCGCTAGGGTTTGCGGCGGGGCCAGATCCGACAAGGAAACCCGAGAGAGGTTCTACGGGAACATAGTCAATTTGACGTCGCCCGAATCCAACAACACCTTGGCTAAAATGTTCGATCGCGTTCTCGAGAAAGAGTTTTCCGATAATGACCAACCAGAAGGTTTTGTTTTCCCATTTTCTAAACAAAATGTGATTTTGTGTTGTAGTTTAAAGTTTTTTTTCTTTTAATTTGTTTCTTTGGGTGGGGAGAAAATAACTTGGTGTTTGTGTCAGAGAACAGAACATGCTACTTACTGGAGAGTCTTAAAGCCAATTACGAACTTGTAGTGTTTGCTTTGGTCTATTGTGTATATGTAGTTATAGGTTGGAAGAAAGAGAAGCCCTTGGCCCGGGAGAGCAAAGTTGAGGGATAAATAAACGAGAGGATTTTTTGTTTCAAATGAAACTGCATAAATAAATTTTTGTTCTAAGAAAAAAAAAAAAAAAAAAACAGCTAGTCCTGTAATGCTTGACCTGGTGTGATGGAGGGAGGATCACGCCTACAGTGCACACGGTTACCGGCTTTTTCAGAGGGTGGTTTGGATGGTGCCCTTTTCATTTTTCAGGGGAAGGTGGTGTCTGTGCTTTAACCACAAGTGAGAAGATTCTAGGCCTTCTTTATTCTGATGGACTTCGGGACCTCACGGGCTTCTAAGGTAGTCTGATGATAATGGTTAAACTTAGGCGTGTTATCTTGTCTGGTTGTCTATGGATGGTTGGTATGCAATTTGGGATTGGCCAGTGTACTTGGGTATTTTGCTTGATCGGCCTGCCCGGATAGTTATAAAGTAGTGAACCGTTTGCTATGTTGAATTGGATGTGATAGAAAACTATGGTTTGAAGTTTTGGGTGTGGTTTGATAGGAGAAAATGTGGAGCATGAGAACCTTCTAGGTAGATTTTATGGTTGAAGGGGTTCTAGACTTGGAACTTCTTCTGGAAGAGGTGAGTGAGCATGTGCAGTGGAGATTGGCATGTGGGGAATTTAATCAGACGATTCAGCTCCTTCTGGATCTCACTCCACCGGCCTCGAAGGGCTAGGTGTTTCCATTCTTTTCATCGTGAGATTATAAGTAGGAGGGGTAAAGTGAATCTGCATATTAACGGGTTTGTTTTCCCTCTTGTTCTTTGTTGCACAATGATGTCTAGTGATGCGGTGTTATAATTCTCTTTGTTGCACGATGAATACTTATAGCATCTAGATATTCTGGTTCAATGGCAAGGTTTTAATGAGGACGGTATTGCTCTAAGTTTGTGAAATTAGCAGTAAATCATGGTGTGAGGGTTGAACTGTACTTGTTGAGAGATGTGTTTGGGGTTCATGATGAGAGATGCATAGCAAAATCTCATTTGCCCCCTCAGGACCTCATGTTTAGTCTGAAGCTAAAACCTTGTTTGAAAAAAATAAAAAATGGATGCTTCAAGCACTTTAAAATCTATTTTTAGTGGGTGTATTAGTACTGGTATGGCATTCATTAGATCTGCATTTATTCTTATAAGCTTTCAGTCACACTATATAATAATTGCTACACTGCTACAATTTAACAGTATTTTTGTGGTTTCAATATGGATGTTATCAAGGATGATCTGTTATTGATTAAATATGGTCTAAATGTTGCTCTCTTGTACTTTCAATTATTACTTGTAATTTATTTTTCGGAGTTTGCTTGTGAAAGATTCAGCTGTCACAAGTCAATTTGTAGATCTGAAGCTCATTGAGTTCTGTTAGTAGGTTTCTGCTATTCTCACTGTTTTTTTCCTTCTTTAACAGAATCTGACAAAAGCAGCTTCAATAGCAGTGTAGCTGATCAGCAGGTAGGTCCGATACTCTGGGTTTCAATAGTTGTGTTGAATGGGATTATTCAGCTGAAAACAAGTTGATGTTTCATTGTGTGTTTATAAAATGAGTCCTGGGCTAAACATACGTCAAATTCAGTTTCAAAATATTGCATGAGAAGTTACATGACATGAGACTATATCTGGTATCTACTCCCCACCCTCACACACCCCAACCTCAAATCTTCACCTATCAGTTTAGAGGTCTCCATCACTTCCAAGGAAAAGTGTTCAAATCTAAAGTATTAAATATAAGCGTTACATTTATTTTATCTTCCTCTATTCATGTATGCATATTATAACTCTGATGTTGATGTTTGGGCTATATTTCTCTTGATGTAGCTGTTGGCCATCTTCATATGGTGTTAATAATTACTACTTCTTGGCTTGGGTGTTGAAACTATATTGTTTAGGTAGGAGGGAAGGAGGGAGAGAAAAACAATACCGAGAATAATAAGATTATATTATTGGTGTATAATAATGTTATTCAAAATACTAACCAGATTTTCCTTTTAAAACTAATAATTAAGTCCAAGACAAGTGTTGTGTTACTACTAGTATAAGTCCAAATGCACTAATAAAAATTATATGAAAACACTACTAACCCTTATTAAAACCTAAAATAAGGAAATATAATAAAAATAAGAAACCATTCCTAAGATTACTTCCTCGATTATATGACTAATTGATTCCACCCACTAAGATAGTCTAAAAATATTATTCCCACTCTTCTTTTTTATGTAAAGATGAGTTTTGAGCATCTGGTCTTCTTTTGCAGGCTGTATTGGAGACTGTAGCTAAAATTACTCATGAGAAAGCAAAGAGAAATGATACACGTGAGGGAAAGTATGGTCATATACTGTCCAATGTAGTTTCTCAGTTGCATCTTATAATGAATTATTATATGTAATCATTGTAACTTCACTTACATACACAATGACTTATTATTATTTTTTAAATGATAATTTCCCTTAGTGCCACAAGAGCATTTCAGTTTCAAGATGTGTTCTCACTGGAAAATGAAGATTCCGATGATGTGACAACTTTGATTGATAAAAAGGTAGGCTAAAAGACCTGACTCCTCTGGGTAGTTCTTCAATGTGATGTTAAACTACTTTTATTCATGGTTCAACCTGCTTACTTGTTCTATCTATTGCATGACAGGACAATGTCTTCGTCATGTCAAACAAGAAATCCAAATATCCTGTGCTTCAAGTGGATTTGAGGTTGACATCTGTTATGACTTTTATCCTTGTAATGTATGTGTTGTTTTAATGATGTATTGGTGCTAAGAGTGAAGTTGTGTTCATAGGAAGGTATAATTGTGAAAATAAATGAATCATCCTACTATACCTCTTTTGTGCTTTTCTCTTTCTTCATGTGAAAAAATAAATGGGTATGGATTTTCTTTGCTTGCGCTTGGCTATTTCAGCAAATACTTTCAAGTTAAAACTGTTTTTGTGTGCTCAAAATACAGTCGCCAGGTATCAATGGCTTTTAGAGTGAAGGATAGCTTGCTTCCCAAATAGTATCATTTCATTTTCTTCAAGATTATAATTATGAATTTTATATAATATTTGATTGTGATGCCTTTGTGTTTTGTAGTTCTTGAAATTTGTGAGTTTCTTCAGTTTGTTCTATCATGAGATTTTATCAACCTTTCAATAACTGCACGCTCATGCAGGCTAATATCAGATTTGGTGGTTGTAATAGTTTCTGCAGCCATTGGTGGGATTGCCTTTTCTTGTTTGGGGCAACCGGTATGTGATTTTTACTGTTTCTCATTGTGACATTTGATGTCCTTTATGCAGTAGAGGATTTTCATATTTAAATTATGTTTTAGTGATATTAAGTGATTTATTTGAGTGGAAATCTTTGTAAAATGTTGGATTTCATGTACTTTTCTTAAAACATGTAGGTCATCGTCGGCTATCTTCTTGCAGGCTCCCTTATTGGACCTGGCGGTTTGAAATTTATTAGTGAAATGGTGCAGGTATGTTGTTCTAAGTGACTCACATACTCACTAACTCGTATCTTGAGATTGATTTCATTTAAATCCACATTTCAGGATGGTGTTGGCTTTTATGGGAGGTAGTGTGTATGAAAAACATGTCTCATGTTAACTAAAGATATATAACTAGGTGGACAACTCTCACCTCACAAGCCAATTTTGTGGAGTTTATTTAGGCTTAGATCTAAATTCCAAGAGTTCCTGACTAAAATTTGAGTTTCTAATCTGATTTGTCGTCTTTACAAAAGTTGTGCCTCACTTGTTGTAGTGGTGTTTAAAGATCACTTTTGCAGTTTTGCAATCTTGACCTTCTTCAGATCTAGATTTATTCATTTGTGCACATATCGTGATCATCATAAGGTTCCCCTACATTAAATGGTTCGCCATTCATTAGTTCTCAAGATCTTATAGAATTTGTTTTTTTCTTTTTACTGATCTCCTCAAGACACTGATTACTATGGTAGTGACAAATTTGACATGGGTCAGTGGAGAAATTATGATGTACAATGGTTAAGGGTGGGATCTTAAACCTTAAGATTGCATTTGGAACTAGCTTTGAAAAATATTCTTGGATAAACTGATTCCCACGAAATTGACATTCCTATATCTTATTTGATCTTATGCTGGGTAAGAATGTTATTCCCATGGGATTATTGACCTGTAGCCTTTTATAACAATTGTTGACCTGTACAAAAGGATGAAATCTTACTAATAACTTTATATGCATGATGTAGGCATGTTGAGTTGCAAATGCAGACCTTGATGAGGGGTCATCATAATTAGCAAAAATTCTCGTGAAAACTACTAAGATGCCCTATAAATTGAAGTTTAAATGATCTACGTGTTTAACATATTAGTATGATCTATAAATTGGTAATACGCATATCAATTTTTTATGGTTCTTGACTGCCAACTCCATCCATGGAACTAAATTGAAAGGGTGATATTTCCATTGGGATTTTTAACTTTAAACATCAACTTAAGCTGTTAATTGTTTTTATGTTTGTACTCAGTTATTTTGCACCAGATATTCTTATTTTCCATGTCACTTATATGCAGGTTGAGACTGTTGCACAATTTGGTGTTGTGTTTCTTCTCTTTGCTTTGGGACTGGAGTTTTCCCTGGCAAAGGTTTGTTATTCTTGTCTTGCAAAAACTTCTCTCTCACTTTCATCTATTTTCTTGCTAAATCTCAAACGGTAGTTTGAGATTGTAAAGAAACACACACACACATATATTATCCTCGTTTAAGGCTTTTGATTAGGATTTGTGTATTACTAAAACTTTCCTGTTTCCATTTTGTTATTTTAAAATTTTTATGCATGAAGTTAAAAGCTGTGGGGGCTGTTGCTGTTCTTGGAGGGTTACTTCAAATTGTCATTTTTATGTTCATGTGTGGCATTCTTTCCATGGTATGTTGCTGACTTGTCTGATTTGTTCTTCTATGGAATTAAGGATTTACAATTGTTTTTTAATAAATGTTATTGTCCATTTTGTTTGCAGTTATTTGGAGCCTCATTGTCTGAGGGTGTTTTTGTGGGTTCCTTTCTGTCAATGTCATCAACAGCAGTAGTATGTTTTTCCACCATTTCCCAAAATTTACTGTAAATATTGTTATCAGTGGTTTTTAGTAGATTCTAAGCATGGTTCACTGTTTTTTTTTTCCCTTTTCCAGGTGGTGAAGTTTTTGGTGGAGCGAAATAGTAGTAATGCTCTTCATGTTCAAATTACAATTGGGACTCTTATTTTTCAGGTATCTTTCTAGTTGGTATTTTAAATGTTAAACTCGTTAGCTTTTCATAAGGTAATATGCTCTTAAGTTAGACTTATATTGCGTATCAATCTTTCCTCTACCACTTGTTATATCTCAGGATTGTGCAGTGGGTTTACTATTTGCCTTGCTCCCAGTTTTGGGTGGTAACAGTGGCCTTTTACAAGGAATAATGTCAATGGGGAAACTGTAAGTCTGTCCATCTGTTCTTTTTCACTCTGATTTCACTACTTTTTCATAAACTCCCTTTTTGCTTAGTGATCAATAACAACTTTTTCATTCAATGAAAGCCAATTGAACTGCATTGTGTTGCTAAATATATACACCTTTCTACTTTAATATATGCTGAACCTGTATTTTAACATGCGATTACCTCTCTGAAGTTGTTGTCCAAATTAACGTAAACAACTTCTAAGATCTTAAAATTTAGAAACATGGCTTGTAATCATTTCTTGAGCTTAAAATACATGAATCCTATCGAGATATATTGGAATTTGTTTAAACTAGATAAAACATACCACTGGGAGACAATAATTTGTGGTTGAACTGTGACACTTTTCTGTGGTTAGACTTCTGGAAACAGAGTGCTGGGAAGTATGATGTATCATGATGTTTGATTTTTGTGAAAAGAGTTACCACAAAAATGCAGTTTTATTGAAATATAGGGTTCTTATTAGGGGGAGGTACAAAATACCCTAAATTCAGCATATTGTCATTAGAATAGGATCTAATCATCTAACTACTTTGAACTTCAGGCTGCTAGTGTTGTCGTTGTATATCACTGCTACATCTATACTGTCATGGTCATTTGTTCCTCGATTTCTTAAACTGATGATGCGGCTGTCATCTCAGGTTAGCCTAAAACATATTTCATTTGATACTGTTTTGCTAGCACTATTAGCAGCTCATGAATTATTTTTCTTCCTTTCTGCTCCCCAGACTAATGAACTTTATCAGCTAGCTGCTGTTGCTTTCTGCTTGTTATCTGCATGGGTAAGAAAAACAAATGCTGATTGCTGTATTCCTTATTCTGTTGCTTCTTTTATCCATACAAAGTTGTGCACACTTTTTAAAACATTTGTCTGCTAGACTGCAATGTCATGTATGTTATTTTTGGAATGAAGAATATTTTTTATGTATGTTCGGATTGGGGGGTTGAGAGTCCATGCTTCCTTCTTAAAACAGGGATTTAGACTCATGATGCAGCCTATTAGTTAAAAATTAGCAGTGATGATGTACATTTTGCTAAATTTTTATAATATCTTTCCAGTGCAGTGATAAGCTTGGCCTTAGTCTTGAGCTGGGTTCATTTATGGCTGGTGTTATGATTTCCACAACAGACTTTGCTCAACATACTTTGGACCAGGTAGTATTCATGACTGATATCTTCTGACCTGTGTCAGACTTATTTTGGCTTTGCTTGTAATAGTTATCCATACTCTTTAGTTTTCACACAAATTTATCTTTGGATCACTTCGAGGTGCACTTCACATAGTTCATTATTTTACTGTCTTTTGTCTTGCAAATACCATGTTGTACAATGATTGGTTTATTCTGTGTTATCCCAATTTTGGAAGATAACATTAGACATGCCTTATTTCCGAAATGTTTTGGGATGCTTCTTTTCTCCCAAACTTCTAGGTGTTCAGTTTCACTTTTGTGTTATCTTTTGTATTCAGCTCATGTTATCTTTAAGGAGCCTTTAATACGCAGGCAGATTAGGCAGCCTTATTGCTTTTGTAGAATTTATAATTTCTTCCCCGGCCCCTGTTTTATAGATTTTGAAAGATTCCTTTTAACCTCTTAGTTGCACTTCCTCCCTTTTCTCTCTTTTCTTTTTCCTATGGACATACATACAAATGATGTATTTTGGGATAATTTACTGCTTTTGAATTATGAATTATGTTTCAGTTGTCGCAAGATTAAAATAGAAGTTGTCTTTTGTAGGTGGAACCAATTCGTAACCTATTTGCAGCCCTCTTTCTCTCGAGTATTGGAATGCTTATACATGTGCATTTCCTTTGGAACCATGTGGATATCCTGCTGGCATCTGTTATTCTGGTTGTAGTCGTTAAAACTGCTGTTGTTGCTATAGTTACCAAGGCCTTTGGTTATAGCATTAAGACGGCATTTATTGTAAGTTAATGCTGTCAACCTGTTGGATGATATATTGATTAACTATACACAGTTTCTTATGCGGACACTGAATGGCTGTTTAGGTTGGTATCTCGCTTGCCCAAATTGGTGAATTTGCTTTTGTCCTCCTGAGTCGTGCATCAAATCTTCACCTTGTTGAGGTTTTTGTTCTCTCTCTCTCTCTCTCTCTCTCTCTCTCTTTCTCTCTCTCCCTCTCTCTATCTCTCTCTACTTGGTGGTATTGTTTGACAATAATGTCTGATGATTTACCCACTGCTTAGATTTTGTAATCTCCATTAGTTTTTGTATGGCCCCCTTCTGAGAAATTATGAACCAAACTGATTTTAGTTATTGACCTGGCATGTATGCATACATAGTACATTACATCTGATCTACAATGTTAAGTATGAAACAAATAAAGGTGGACGGGTATGGGTACGGCAATCTGATTTCGTAGTAGTTAAGAATGTTTTAGAATTTGGGTGGAGACGCCTCCAATTCTGGAAATGAACATGTTACATGGGAACCACAAAAGTAGGATCCATATGAATGGGAATTATAATCTCTTAACGTTGGGTAAAGTCAAGGTATGGAATTAACCCATGATTTCTAGTTATTGGCCAATGGAGACATTATTCATATCATTAAAGAATGTACCCTAGACTTTTTTGTGTACCTTGCCAATCTGCAGATTATAGTTTCCAATTAGTGAGTTAGTTGACGGAGGAAGTAAGCAGACAAGCAAGTTTAAAGGTTTGGTGTAATCTACACGTCAAATCTGAAATGCAACCACTTAAGAAAAATGGCGAGAAGTAAATGATGGTTTTTCTGTTTGCTAGGAGGATAGATAATGCGAGGAACAACAGCATAAAGAAGATTTGTCTTTGGTATTCTCTCAATGACTGCAAATAGAAATAAAATCTGCTGGTTTTAAAAATAATGGATTTCACGTGAGAAAGAGAGGAGTAAGCTATATGCTATTTGTTATGTAAATGCTAGTAACACACTCTTGATATTGTCTTTTGAACCGACTTTATTATTGGGTATAATTCATTTGGAATCCACTAAAAATGGATTGTGTGGCCTACTAAATAACGAACAGAACCCACATTTTTTGGAACTCGGTTTGAATATCACATCACCCAATAACAAGGTGTTAAGAGTGTAATTTTAGCATTTCTCAATATGAAAAAAAAATGGCCGAAGATGGTTTGATCTTTGTACCTTCAAAGACCCTCCAAAGTAAGGGAAAGGTCTTCCAGCGCATTATGTAAATTGCCAAGCACAAAAGTTTTTGGGCCAAAAATATAAGTGAAATTTCTCCCAAGCTTCATCATAGGTATTCTGGTTACACTGAAAAAATACCTCGCGTTTTCCACTATCAACCCAAACAATTTGCAGTTTAATTGAAAAAATTATTTAAACCTTCATGATACCTTCTTGATTGTTTTTAGTGATCTTTGTAATTTCCCTCTGTTCTATCTTTCTCTCTTTCTGACCACTGATTGTAATATTTTAGGGGAAAATGTATCTTCTTCTTCTAGGGACAACGGCTCTCAGTCTGGTAATTTCATTCATCTAGCTGTCATACGTTCCTTTCTTTGAATTATGTAAACTTATCATTGATTAAATACAGGTTACAACTCCACTTTTGTTTAAATTGATACCTGCTGTCATGAACCTGGGTGTTCTCATGCACTGGTTTCCATCTGAAAGTACCACACAAATTGAGGTGTCTCTCTTTATTTCTCCCTTTTTGATGGCCTCATATATATATTATCAGATAACTGTTTTCTCTCATAAACCTTATTTGAGCTAGTTATAAACGTGGTACAACCTTTTGAACTTGCATAGAATCATCACTTTGCCATTCATCATTGGCTGCAATTTTCTTTAGGTTTATGATTTCAAATCAATTAAAGCTTTTTTGGGAGTCAACATTACTAGTTTTCAGTATGATATGTTGTCAATCACAGATCATATCACTAACTTGAAGGGTTAAATTGAAATCCTTCTAATGATTCATAGTTACTGTAACTTGATTGGGGATGAATGCTTTACTAGATATTTCCAACCATTGCTTCCAAATGTAATTGTTTGTTTTTGAGACGCAAATATTACTTTCAAGACAAACATTCCTCATCCTAACTACTGGCATATTCCTGTCAGATTTTTGTTCTATTAGCTCTTAATTAGGTGCATTTGATTTCAAGAATAAGGCTACTCTAGTCTGTTGAATACCATATTCCATCATAATATATATTATCTCTATTTGCTATTAAATTAAGTATCCTTGGCTCCATTTTTACAGAAATATTGGAAAATCATAGATGGTATAGCGAACATGACCTGTCTTTTATTCTTATAATAACAGGGGAAAGTATCAGTGAATGAAGCAAACAGAATGCTATGAGTCTTCAAGTTTCCATGCAATGGAGTCAAATAGTATATTGGAGGCAATTATCTACTTTTTGGTGACTAGAGAAATCAGGATTTCCTTACACTGTTTCTGTTGCAAGTCCATGGTGAGCTTCACATGAAACAGTCAGCATATTCACTTCTTCCATTGATAGTTAACGGAAGATCTTGTGTATATAGGCATATGATTTTTTGTATTCATTGAGAAATGTATATAGGAATTTGTAGGCCATTCTTATTGCTTACGCTAATCCTATCACATCATTCGCTGCTTTGCCTGTAATAGCTGCTATGAAATTACAAAAGAATTCACGCTCTAACTTTTTAAAGATTCATTCCACCAACACTGTTCTATAACACCTAAGCACCATTTAATGAGGATCTCCATCGATAAATATCCATCGTCATTCCTTACCAGAACTATGAATTTATGACCTCCAATTACTTTTTCTGAACGGAAATATAAGAAGAAAAGTTCACGTTAGATGAACCAAAATATAAATAAATATAATTAATTCGATGCAATTTCATTTCATTGTTTTTGAAATTACTTCTGTTTTCAAATCCAATGTAATAAAGAGTAATTTAGAAAAAATGTAGTTATTTTTAATATAAAATAAAAAAGATTAATGTACAATTATATTTTTAATCAGTGTAAAAGTATATATTTTTTGAGTGTAACGGGTGTAGCAATTAGGTGTAGACATAAAGGTTTTGAAAGTTAAGGGACTAATTCACCGTTAGATAATTATGTGTCTCTGAATATAAGATCATAATTTTTCTAGAAATGAAACAAGAATAAATACACACCTTAGGTAATTTTGTCTCTTCATGTATTATTGAGAACTTTTTAAGAACTGGAAATAATATTTCTTATGAAAATTATTAATTATGAATTGGTGTAAAATTATAATATTTATTACTCATGTTAAAATGTGTTTGCACTTAAGTGTAAGTTTGAGGAATGTAAGGTTAAGGTGAGTGGGAATGAGACGTTACTATCATATCCTTCTTTTTTTTTCTTTCTTTCATGATTTTGGGGAGTGGGCCCCATTATGAACAACCACCGGCATACTTCCGCCGCGGGCGGCGGGTTACCGGCTGATATGCCGCCGGCAGAATCCCCTGCTGATTCTCATTGCAACTGTTGTCTTTTCTTTTGTTTTCTTTTATGAAAGTTGAAACTGTGGTGTCGCTATTCTATTCATGGACTAAACCCATCACATTTCACGTCATTACATTTTAGATTCCACTGTGTTATTTAAGTTTATTAACCATTTCACTAAATAAATTTCTTTTGTTGCGTTTTGTGGTTAATATAAAATACGTAAAATATAACAACAATGTGATCAGAAAATAATTAAATAAATTTAAATCTTATTTATTAGTATTTTCAATTATACTAATTGATATTAATATTAATAATAATCATAATATAAAAGTAATAATAATGACATCAACAATATGATAGTGACTTAGTGATAATAGGAATTATGACATCAATAGTATATGTGGTAGTAGTCAATATAAAAAAACATGGTAATGTAGTAAAAATGAGAATGATAATAAAATGTGGTGTTTAGTAACTATGGTGAGAGTGAAGCTATTTTTACAATTTTTATTCAATATTTTTATTTTTTGTCTCATAAAAAAATAGTTTTGTTTGACTAAGACGTTTTTTAAGAAATAAATATAAAATTAAATAAGAGCTAAAAGAGAGAATAAATTAGTATTAATTTTATCACTTTATTTTTTTGAAAAAAAAATTATGTTATCAACAATATAAAATCATATAATTTTTAAAATATGAAAGTTCTTAGAAAACCACTATAAATTATAAAGTTTATGTATTTTGGATATTTTTATGACATTATTTATTTTATAAAATTTTACAATACTATTATTCTATGAAAATATAAGGTCTTTGTTAAAAAAAAGTATAAGTTCTATGTTTGGATTCTTTACTCATAGTTTCTAGATTTTGAGTAATTCTCTTACTTTAGTTGAAAATTTCTTTCAAGTAAAGAGTTATAGGTAAATGAAACTATTTATGTTTTTTTTATATAAAACCCTATAGGTTTAGTCTAGTGCTTTGGTCTTTCACTTTGAAGAAGAAGAGCCACAACCCTAGGAGATTATATGGATGAGGTAATTGGGTCACAAGATTTTGGGTTTCATGCAGGGATTGTATTTTGTTTGAAAATTATTTGAAATTGAGTTTTATTATAGTTTTGGTTAATAAATGATTATTTTAGAATGTTTTTGAATTGGATATTCTCATTGAGAAGTTTGTATAGTACTTAGATTATGCATGATAAGGTATAAAGTTATTTAGACTGGGTTTTGAATATAGTTTAGATAAGTAGGTTCAATTCATGTAACTTTTCATATGTTAACTTATGAGTTTGATGTGAATATGTGTATTGAGTTTGAATGACCAATATTGAATTAAAATGAGTGAATGGTGATATTTGAACAAATCATAGATTATATTGATCATTTTGAATTATTTATAAATGATATTATTAAAATGGTTTCGAATAAAATCTTTGAAAACAAATTTTATTTTTCTACTTAAGGATTATTTTTCTGGTTATTTTTCTCAAGTGGAGGATTTTCATTCAAGCAATAATAGAACATAAATTCAAATCTTGCTCTCGGTCTTATTTTTGCTTGAGTGAAGGATTTTTTTTCTCAAACGAAGGATGTTTTGCTTAAGAAAAGGATTTTTCACTCAAATGAAAATAAAACAACAACTCAACTTCTATTCTCAACTGGATTTTCACTTAAGTAAAGAAATTTTCACTCAAGAGAGTTCGTTTTCACTCAAGCTATTTTTTTTTCATCCTATCTCTTTAATGGACTGAAATATGAATGTTTTTATAAATGCAAAATGAATATTACTTTGTATATTAATTTATTTTTTATTTTTTAAATGGGTTATATTGTATTATAATGCTTACTAAGAGTGATGAAAATTGTACAAATTTAGTGTTATAAATATGGAATGATATGTGAATCATTGTTTGAGTTGTGTATCAAATATTAATACTTATGTTGTAACAGATATCTCCTTTGTTGAGAAACTCACGCTATAAACATAGGAACGAACGAAAATGAACAAAGATGAAGAAAATAGAGAACACAAGATTTAACGAGGTTCGACAATTTTTCTACGTCCTCCGGAGCGTTTGAGCGGCTGTGTTTTGTTATTAGAGAGATCAATCCCCAGGGTTACAATTACAGATGATTATATAAATAACCCTAAACAAGGTACAATAACCAAAATACCCCCGCACTCCTGGCCCAGCCCACAAAGCCTATAACTTCCTCTATTGGTATTATGAGTCATACCTAACAAATTTGCACCTTGGCGAATATACACCTCCTTAGAAGATATACAATTCGGAAGTATCAAACACATAGTGGGTTGGACTACCATGCTTTTCTAGCAACTATAAACATTCAACAAATTCAAGCAATGCTTGAGCTTGTCTGTGGTAACTGGCTTGGTTAACATGTCAGCTGCATTCTCCTCAGTACCAATCTTCTGCAACAATATCTCACCAGATACAATCAACTCTCTGATCTTGTGAAACCTCACATCAATATGCTTTGTTCTAGCATGATATATCTGGTTCTTTGCTAAATAAATAGCACTCTGACTGTCACAATGCAACTGAACTCCACCTTGTTGAACACCCAATTCATTTACTAACCCAGTAAGCCACAAAGCTTCTTTTGCAGCCTCAACTACTGCCATGTATTCAGCTTCAGTGGTAGATAATGCAATAATAGACTGGATAGTTGACTTCCAACATACAGGTCCTCCACTGATAGTAAAAACATACCCAGTTGTCGACCTTCTATTATCCAAATCACCAGCATAATCTGAATCCACATATCCAATAACCAAAGGATCACCCTGTTGATTACCAAACACAATGTCATGCCCCACAGTACCTCTCAAGTACCTGAAAATCCATTTGATTGCCTCCCAATGTTGCCTACCTGGTTTAGACATGTACTTGCTAACTTGACTAACGGCATAAGCTAAATCAGGGCGAGTACATACCATTGCATACATTAAGCAGCCAACAACACTAGCATAAGGAACCTCTGTCATGTCTGCAACCTTCTTATCTGTCTTAGGACACTGGTTTGAACTGAGCTTGAAGTGATTTGCCAATGGAGTGCTCACAGGCTTTGCATTGCTCATTCCAAATCTGTCTAGTACCTTCTCAACATAACCTTGTTGAGATAACCACAATTTCTTTGAGCTTCTATCCCTATGAATCTCCATCCCAAGAATTTTCTTTGCAACACCTAAGTCTTTCATATCAAATTCTTGACTCAATAAAGCTTTCAAACCAACAACATCATCCAAATTTTTTGCAACAATCAACATATCATCAACATACAGTAGCAGAAAAATAAAAGAACCATCATCAAGACTCTTTACATAAACACAACAATCATACTCACAACTCTTGTAGCCAATCTGAATCATGTAGGAGTCAAACCGTTTATACCATTACCTTGGAGACTGTTTCAATCCATACAAAGATTTCTTCAACCTACAAACCAAATGCTCATGTCCAGGTTGAGAAAAACCCTCTGGCTGCTACATATAAATTTACTCCTCTAAATCACCATGCAAGAAAGCAGTTTTAACATCCATCTGCTCTAAATGCAAATCCCAGGTAGCTACTAATGCAAGTACTGCCATGATAGAAGTGTGTCTAATCACAGGAGAAAAAATCTCATCATAATCTATGCCTTTCTTCTGTGAAAACCCTTTTGCTACTAGGCGAGCCTTGAACTTTTCCCCTTCTTTTTCTAATACTGCTGGCTTCCTCTTGTACACCCATTTGCAACCAATAGCCTTCATTCCTTCAGGAAGGCGTGCTAACTCCCATGTCTGGTTTTTCTGCAAGGATTCCATCTCTTCTACCATTGCACCCATCCAATTCTCTCTATCCTGGCTAGTGATAGCCCCTTGAAAACTGGTTGGATCCTCACTGGTAATGTTAAGAGCAAAAGAAACCATATCCTCAAAACCCAATCTGGTTGGAGCTTTTACATTGGTGCGTCTCTCTCTATCTCTTGCAAGATTATAGTCCTGCAAATGAACTGTACTATAATCATTTGATGCTGGATTACAACTTTCAATTCTCTCTAATGTTGCTGTTGCTGGGATATGTTCTAACTCCATTTGCACCTTTTCTTGATTCTGCTGCAACATGGACTGCTCATCAAAAACTGCATCTCTACTGATCACCACTTTCTTGTCAACTGGATCCCAAAACTTGTAGCCTTTCACACCTTTCTTGTAGCCCAGAAATATGCACTTCTTGGATTTTGCATCAAGTTTTGATCTCTCATCACTAGGCACATGCACATAAGCAGGACAACCAAATATTCTTAAGTGACTAAAATCAATTGCATTTCCTGTCCATACCTCTTCTGGAACCTTACCACCCAAAGAAGCTCGTGGTGATCTGTTGATGAGGTAACATGCCATACTAACCGCCTCTGCCCAGAAGCGCTTAGGAAGCCCTGCATTCAATCTCAAACATCTAGCCCTTTCAGTCAACGACCTGTTCATTCTTTCAGCAACACCATTTTGTTATGGTGTCTTTCGTACTGAAAAATGTCTTTGAATTCCATGCTCCTCACAGAATTTTTGGAACTGTGAATCAGTGTACTCTGTGCCATTATCAGACCTCAAATACTTGATCTTTCTACCTGTTTGGTTCTCCACCTCAGCTTTCCACAACTTGAACTTGTCAAAAACTTCAGATTTCTGTTTCATGAAATACACCCAAACTTTTCTAGAAAAATCATCAGTAAAAGTAACATAGTACATAGATCCACCAAATGAAGACTCTCTAGTAGGGCCTTATACATCAGAATGCACATAATCTAGAATCCCTTCAGTTCTATGCTTTCTAGTCATAAAACTAACTCTAGTCTGCTTCCCAAGAACACAAAACTTACAAAAATCGAACTTGCAAGTTTTAACACCATGCAACAAATTTCTTTTATGCAATTCAGTCATCCCACGTTCACTAAGAGGTCCAAGTCTCATATGTCATAATTTTGTATTATCATCATGTGACTCAACAGAATGAACTCCACCTACAACTGTACTCCCTAACAGTTTATAGATATTTCCAGTAGTTATCTTTCCTTTCATCACAGTCAATGCACCTTTAACAATTTTAATGGTCTCCCTATCCTCATCAGCTTTAGGAATAAAACCATTCTTATGTAAAGTGCCCAAGGAAATCAGATTATTTTTCAATTCAGGTATATGCCTAACATCACACAATGTTCTAACAGTACCATCATACATCCTAATTCTGACATCACCAATACCAACAATATTGCAACATCTATCATCACCTAAATAGACACAACCAGAATTAGCTGACCTGTAAGTCGTAAACCACTCCCTGTTAGGCGTTATAGAGCATCCTGAATCAAGAATCCATACATCTGAAAACTGAGTAGTTGAAACAGAAAGCATGTCCCCGTCACTGTCATCAGATTCCTCATTCTGCACTACATTTACAGACTTGGATGAGTCAGCCTGTTTTTCATCATTTTGCTTTCTCCACGTTGGACAGTCCTTCTTCATATGACCTGACTGTTTACACTTGTGACATTGAATCATCTTTTTACCCCCTGACTTTGATCTGAAATTTCATTTTCCAGAATCATCCTTCTCTTGCTTCCTTCCACGTTCCTGACCACCCTTAATGTATAAACTATCACCTTGAGAAGAACTCTCCCCTGCATTTTGCTTTCATTGGTTGTGTGCCAACAACGCTGCAATAATCTCCTCAACCTTGATTGTTTCTTTCCCATACGTAAGGGTTGTCACAATATGTTCGTAGGAAGAAGGCAAAGAACATAACAGAATTATTGCTCTGTCTTCATCCTCGATCTTCACATCTAACTGCGCTAGATCTGTGATTATTTGATTAAAAATATTCACATGTTGTGCAAGATCGTTACCCTCCTGCATCTTCAGCCCATAGAGCTTCTGCTTAAGATACAATTTATTCGTCAAGG
>Ga0209489_102370_pt1 | contig 38450 bp, 16 predicted proteins | sample SiratrowhiteBW_FD_187527 | JGI IMG/M metagenome (GOLD analysis project Ga0209489, IMG submission 187527) | Root nodule microbial communities of legume samples collected from California, USA - Siratro white BW (SPAdes) (version 2) | ecosystem: Host-associated > Plants > Roots > Nodule | place...
TTTTTTTTTTTTTGCTTTGGTTCGAATTTTAATTGAAAATACATTTGAATCAAATATAAAAGTTAGTTTGAGATGGTTTGAACTTTTTAAAAAAAAAAAAAGTCCCAATCAAACTAAATCAATTTTTTACATGGTAGTATAATATTATATTATGATATATTCTACTCTATTATAATTAAGTATTTTTCTAAACATTGTGTATGGTATTAAATAATTTATTTACATGTATTAGAATTTTTTCTACTGGTAAAGAACTAAAATAATATAAAGGTACAAGAGGTGTTTATGATTTTACAACAAAAGAGAAAACAAATATCAAAATTGTTTATATTGTATTTATATATTTGCATAGTTATTAATAATCTTTTAGGATGTATCTCTCATATTTTTTTATTTATTTTACTTTAGCACTTTTCTTCTCCAATATTAATAATATAATATTTATTTTTCTATCTCACTTATATATTAGACATATTATGACATATACTGAAATCAAGTTAGGTATATTAGGTTTTTCTTTTGCATGTACAACTTTAGTATATGAATTATATAATAATATTTAAATAATTAATATTGTTAAATTGCAATCAAAATCAAATGGAACCACTTGGCTCTAAAAGAAAATATCCAAATTGATCTTAAAAATCTTTGGTTTTAATCTATTATCAAGTTTTTAATTGATTTTCGATTATCTTTTTAGATCAATTCAGTTTTGAACACTCTTATAACCTTTAAATTATAGTTTCAATTTATTATTATTACCCATATCAAATTTTATTAAATGTAACATCAAAAAAATGGAACTCATAATTATTATTCATGTTAATCACCATTTGTTCTCACGTAGAATACTCGTTTGCTTTGAATGTCCACAAGATATTTCAACTATTATGCTTAGATTAAAAGTTCATCAACCATACTAAACATAAATAAGGAAAACTACATATTTTTTTTAGTAATATCAATATACAATATGTAACTTAAATATCAAGTAATTCAAAAGAAGAGGGAATTGATTATATAAAGAAAATTTGGCCTAGACTTAGAGCATTCATTTACACCCACCATATACACACTAAGACTTAAAATAGATGCATAGGAGTTTATCAACAAGATTCATGTAAAGAATCTTTGTGAGATTCCCTTCAAGGACCTCTTAAGAGTCCTCTCTCATTTTAATGTCATCACCTAAGATCTCAATCAATATCTCCTCATTGGAGTCTTTTTTTAAATTTTTCTCTACATTCAAATCAATGTTTCTTATATAGGTTCAATGTATTATTATTATGGTAATGTGCCGACTGAGTCCACTAGACAAGGCATTCAAAAGTCCTAAGTTGTGTATAACCATCTACTGACATAATTTGGAAGTGGAGGTGCCTACAAAATGATCTTCATTCATGGTAGTATCATGTGTCCACTTACACAGCTATCCATGTACAAAGGCATAGTTGATGATCCTTCGTCTGACTCTAAAAAATCTAAAAAATGTTATGTATGGAGTGAGTCTCTCACTCTTTTTAAGTAAAAAAAAAAGAAGACCTTGTGATCACATATAAGTCATATTATTCAATGTTAAAAGATCTAATCACAATCTTTTTTTTTTTTCTTTCTCGTCAAACTATTCGCAAATTTGCTTACGTTCCTAACTTGACATATCTTAGGTCTATTATGATAATTGTTGGAGAACCTTTCCTCGAGTCTAAGGTGAAATCTCACCAACTCGAGATGAATTGTATTTATTGTAGGGGTTTCCAAGTTAGCTATGTGATATTTTGTCACTAATTAATGAGACACCTCCACGGTTAATAAACCTTATATCTCACTTACTAATTGTGTCTCCAAGGATTAATCTGACATAATTTTCTCAATGAGATTAATCTTCTCGGACTTGTGTTGATTCTTTAGTCAAATGATATCACAGAGAGGTTTGCTAAAGTAATTCACAATTTGATAATATTTGTTTCACTACGCAGGTTATTACCTAAGTGGTCTTATCCATCACAATAGTCACACGATTGAAAGCTTCATGCACATAAACACCATCATTTTCATTATCATTCTATTAAGTCTAATGAAATTTGTTCCTTTTTCAGTGTTCACGCAACATAATTACATGTACACACATAGAAATTTATCATACATTACTATCATTTGGTCTACTATTTTTCAAGAATTTTAAGTATTCATTACAATATATAATTATTAAATTGTATTCATAAACCTTATGACATAATCCATTGTATGTAATTTACTTAACAAAGTCACATAATCAAATTAATGATGATTCATTCGCCTAATATATTAGATAATTGATTATTCTAAGAGTTTTTTTTACCATTTTCTGCATTTAACTTATTCCTTTTCCTTTTAGAGATAATAGATTAAATATGTATAGGGTATTCAAACTCACTAAAGATAATCAATTATTTTACTTAAGAAAATTAATTATCTTCTAGGATAATCAATTATTTCCTCAAGATCATCCATTATTAATTAATCATTGACTCGCGAATAAGTTTTTAGAGACACAAAACAATGATATGATTAATTGTATAAATAATTGATTATTTTGTTTTTTATATTCTTCATCAGTATTTTCATACTTAATGATATATATTTATACTTTTCAAATACAAATATGCACTCATTTTATTTAAACGAACTTAACATGTGATAGGGCTTTCAACTTGATAAAAAGGAAATGAAAACTCCTTTATACCTTGGGTGATTTAATATTAGATCTTCCAAGAAGGAAGCTAAATAAACAGTAAAGGATGTCTATTATTTCTCCACCAACACATAATTCAAACTTTTAAACCATGGAAAATATCATATTGGAATGTGAAGGAAATTTATGGAACCAAAATTGGGTATAAGAGTTGTTTATTTATCTACCAAGTGAAGCAATTTAACAAGGAAAAGAAAGGAATCACCTCCTCTCGTGATACCACAGACAACAACTTGAACAACATGACAAAAGAATCTAGTTTTTTTCCACTAATATGATTATATAGAGCAAAGGGTTGGAATGTAAAATCAATAGATTTTTGGACTTAATTAACTATGGAGGTTCAATTATCTAGACAATGGTATATTTCATTATTTACAAGTCATTTCATCCTTGACAAAACTTGCCTTTTTCTTCTATTTCTTCACCATAAAATGCTAATGTAGACTATAGCATATCATAAAAGTCATATTACCAAAAGTAATAAATTTCTTTTAAATAATGTACTAACCACTTAAGATATGTATACTTATTTTTTTTTTCTCCACAAAACTCAAACTTTCAAACTATAGAAAATATTTAGGACTTCTCCTCGCTTTGAGATACATGATCTATAAAAAGATAAGTTTTCTTATTATTTACTATTTACTTTTATGTGTTATTGATTTAATTTAAATTGATTTTATAGCATTATGTACTTTAACATTCATATTTGTTGATAATGGAAAGTATTCAAATTAGTATGCAACATTTAAATGTGATTAATTGATTTTATATCATATTGTGTTTTAATGTTAAAATCTGTTCATAATAGAAATTATTCAAACTGTTGATAGAGTATCTCAAATATAATTTGTTTATGTTATTTCAAATTATGTCCAATACAAAATTAATCGAGTTTAATGCCGTATGAAAATTAGAGAAATATTTTCAGTTTGAGCTCCATACATCAAAGAAAGTCAAGATTGCTCTGTTCAAGCATAAACGACTAGTTTCTAAAAAGCTACTAAGTGTTTATTATCAATCTACTATTGAGAGCATCTAGAGTTTTGGGTTGTCTGAAACCATTGTGTAATTCTTCACCATTGTGAAGTAAACCCTTGTGAGCTTTCATTATTCTCTCTTTTGAGAGTGTTTATTTCAATCTTGAGTGATCTTGATCTCAGGGGGAGATTGAGACTGGTATAACCTGGAAAGGTTTGTGTACTCGTGATAACCTAGAGAGGTTTGTGTTGTAACCTGGAGAGGTTTGTGTACTCGTTGTAACTATTTGCTAAATAGTGGAACCTCTTGAACAGTTTGTTTAAGAGAGAATTGGACGTAGCCCAAGAGATTAGGGTGTCAGTATAAAACTGCTTTATCTGTGCTTATATTTTTTTGTCTTGCTTTATGGTTTCTATTTATAGCGAATTGAGTTCAAGCTCCATTAAACTCCCTATTTATAACAAATTGAGTTCAGGCTCCATTAAACCCCTTGTTCCTACAGTTAATTTGTATTTGTATGGTTAAAATTTCCTATAAATTCGTGAATCTACCCTTTCCAGATTTTACTCAATTAGCAATTAAAATTAGAACAATTAAACAAATGGATGGTGATATTTTGACACCACTATTCATCTTTGACACCATTTAACACTAATATATATTATTATTTTATTTATATATAATATTTTATTAATAAAATACCATGTTAAATAGGAGTATAATAAATAGTAGTGTCAATAAACTTAAAAAAAACATTAAATATTTGATAGATAAGTGAAAAAAATAACATTTAAATATTTGGATTAATAATAGAGTGGAACGGATATAAATACTGCAGAAACTTCAAAACATGACCTCTTTATACCTTCAAATTGTTACATATAAAAAGAACAATAAATATAAGAATATACATCGTAGAAAATCAGAACAGCTGAAAACAAACTATATGCATCTTCATCCTGATTACTTAATCTTAGTTGAAAATAAAACTTTAACTAAACTAAGAGAAAATCTGAAACACAGGATGAAGTAATTACTTCTAGAATTTCACGATGTCTTATTTTATTTTTTAACAATACACTTTACGGCTTTTGGGTAAATTTAAAATTATGGGGAATCTCTAAGATTACGAGTGGTGTCACCAACATATAATAAAATCATATATCATTGGTTTCAATATAAAAACAACTTTTTATACGGAGCATGAAGCAACATGCAATAACTTGGTTTAAATTTTTGTCGTGAAAAGCTTGCAAGAATAATTAAATAACAAAGTCAGTGGCTTCTGCACATCATACACTAAAATAACTTCACCTAACGAATATCCTAAAAGTATATTTGCAAAACACTATACATATCGGTACAAAGAGGGGGCCACACATCACTTTCTGTAGTGGCCAACTTGATAACCCTCAACACTTCCTCCATTCCAATAATGACTCAACCAAAAACCAGATCATTCTCAACAAAACCATCACCACTGATTGGTGTTTCACTCCAATTTTCAACCCTTTTGAACAACATGGTCTCATGAACCATGTCAGTAAAATCCATCAAAATAGAGAACAAAATTCAGCACTTGGATCAGGTTCTTGTGTACCTCCTAAAACCCCTTGGTGTTGGAACCACATCACGGCCAGTTTTCAACAAGGCTTGGCGATCCTTAATTGTTTTATCAAACAATCTGTTTTCAGGATTGTCAGCATAGCACACATAGTAACAGCTCACACAGGCATGAGGCACTGCCATGGCAATCCTTGTCTGCAGAGTCAAAAAGTTTTTTATGTTAATTAATAAATAACACCACTTGCTTACACGTTAATTATTCATTTGTAATAATAATAATAGAAACGTGGTAAGATAAGGGGTACCAACCAAAAGGTATCCAATGAAGAATGTGAGGAGGGATAAGGTAGCTGTGAAAGTGTGGTGTACTTTATGGGTCCAAGCAGCTACAACAATTACACAAATAGAGCCGCTGCAAACTCCTGTTAGGAAGCAAATTGAGCTGGTTATATCAGAGTCTACAATTGCAACCATGTCTTCCTTCTCAAAGAGGGCCCAAGTGTCTCGGGAGGCTCTCACAAACCCTTTTCCATATGCTGCTATCTGTTAAGATGAATTAAAGTATGTTAAACCACTTAGTTAAATACCTGCTCTTGAACTGTGCTTTTAATCGTGCTGAATGAATGAACAGTCAAATAAAGTTGGAGCATGGACCACTTTGAGAAGCAGAGGCAGTCAGATTGTGATTGCTCAGTAATAACTTCAGAACAAAAGTTTAAAAATTTGAAACTTGGTAGGGACCATATGATAAAAGAATCCAAAGGGTATCAGACAAACAAACACACACTTATCAAGCTTACAGAAAGATCTTGAAACAACTAACCAATAAAATATGATAAAGGCATATTTGTTAGAGAGCTTGTAAGAGAGAAAAATGAAATGAGTTTTCTATAAGTTAAGATAACTTATGCATAGAACTCATGAAAAACCTTTTTTTTTTTCCTATTCTAGAAGTTCTTAAGGAGAAGCATAAGCAAATCCTTAATTTTTAACCATCAAAAAACACATTGATTGAAGGCATTATAGGGAAAACTCAATTTTAACAAACTAACAAATGAGAATCACATATCTGCCATAACATTGACTGAATTTGAACACTGTTAATTTGCAATGTTACCTGCACATAGGCCCAGCCATTGCCATTTCTGAAAATGGAGTCCATGAGTCTTAAACAACAACGAGCACAGCAAAACATGAATTCATCTTCTCCCTCGAGCAAATTCAGTCCCCGGGCAACAATTCGCAGGGCTTCAATTGCAGGCACAAAGAGAGACCCCAAACAAGCACTTCCAAGATTCCGAGTGAGAGCTCTCAGAAAACAAAACTGGGTGCTAGATTGCATTCCTCTGAGGTAATACAAGGCAATAACCCTACTAACAGTGATGTTAACCACATTCCTCATGACCTCAGTAGTCCAAGCCAAACTCAGCACCAATACAATGATGGTTAGAGGAGGAAAATAGAAGTTCAATGCTCCAATCACTGCTAAGATCCACAGAGATATCCACAAGAATCCAACCCCAAGCACATGATACGCAGGTCTGTTCAGATCAGGGAATTTGGACACAGGTTGAAGAGACAGGCTCAAGACCTTGCAACAAAACTTAATTCTATGACTGACCCAACAAGCATATAAGCCATTGCCAATTGCAAAGGCAATGAAACACACTCCAACACCATCAGTAGCAGGCTTTTGGAAGCAAATAAGGAGAACCCCAGCAGCCAGAGAGATCGCAAAAGTGAACCAAAGAATGAAATGAAGCATCAAAGTGGGCCATTTCCTGATCGCCCCTTGCCAAATAAATGCAAGGATTATGCTCATAAAAGATGCAGCCTCCACTTGGGGAAGAAAATACTTCAACACGTCTTTCTCTTTCCTCTTGGTAGATTCCGATTCTTGGATAAGCCCTTGAACTCCCTTGAACACCAGAAAACACACCAGCGTAACAGCTAAGAACATGTGCAGAACAAAGAGAAACAAGGATATTCTGTTGGTATATGCTCTCGAATTCAGAGTCACTGGTTGGGGTTGCTGTCAAAAAAGGAAATAGAATAATACCCATTAAGATTGTTTTTTAACATTCAAATTTCACAAAAACAATAACAAACACAAGACATACAAAATTACTGCAAACTCAAGCAACCCATTACAATCTTTAGCAAAAAGAATGCAAATTTCCTTAAAAGAAATTGAGTTGAACAAAGATTCCATTCCCCCAGAAAGATAAAGAAAAGTACCTGTAGTGGGGTTGGAGTGGAGCGCGTGTGAGTGTGAGGAGGACGTTGAGCTTGAGCAGGAGAAGGAGTTGCAACTCTGGTGGAACTATTGATCACAATTCTCAAAGGGTTAGTGGGATTCAACCTGTGGAAACCTGAGAGATGAGATTCTTGATGTTCAAAACTTTGATCATCCACAACATCATTGCTCTGAACCTTTCTCTCTTCTTCAACACCCACCTCCCCTTTCTCCAAGTCTTCCTCCTTCTTTGCTCCAGCTACAGTTTCATCCTCTTTCTCAACCACCACCTACCACACCAAAAACAAAAGAAAGATTAAAAATTGGCACAAAAATAGCAACCCCTTTAAGCACCCAAAGCTGAAACCATCAACGTACAGGCTCTCCAGCACCCATTGGCGGCAGCGACGGCGGTGGCGTTGCGGTGTCTCAGCTGAGTACAGAAACCGAATGTTGGCAGAGAGATGACGTTAGTGTCTTGAACTGTTATATTTTATTTTGATTTAGACTTTTTTTACCACGCCTTTGCCTTCCGTGGAAAGTATCTCCTGTGTTGGACCCACGAGTAGCGAACTGCAAACATGCCACAACAGCGCGTGGATCCACGGCGCCGTCACGTGTCAGAAGAAAACACAGCACGTGGAAATGGGTTCCTGAAAGTCGAATATTTTACAGGACATGAAAGGAAACTGTAGAATAAGAAAGAAAGTAAATCTTTGCCTATCATGCTTCTTATATTCTTTTTTGAAACATATTAGGTTCCATAGTTTTGGTTAACACAATAACTATTTTATGATGCTTTTTCTTATACTTTGACACGTTTTGTTTTTCTTTATATAAAAGCACGTGGCCCTTCCCTAAACACTGCACAGAAAAACTAAATGAAAAAAAAAATAAGAAAAATAATGTTAATCTCCGACGATGGTAATATTGTTCTATTGGAAAAAATAATGTTTCATAAGTAATCAGGGCATTAGTAAGAAAAAATATTATTTATGTTATGTGAGTGTTAAGTGTTTTGTAAGTATTTACAACGAGTAATGATATATTAACATCTAATAAATTTTACATTCATTTCACAATTATAATTTTATTTTTATAATTATAATAATTACATTATAATTCACTTTTAAAATATTATAATTATTATAAAAATAATTTTTTTATATTTATAAAAAAATAAAAAATAGAATTATAGTTATAAAATAATTATAAAAATCTATTGAATGTTTACGTATCATTACATTAATGTAATAGAAAACTCGAAATTCAAAATGAATGTAGAAGTCATTAGAAAACATAATGAAGATATGTATATGGAAATTAAAAGTGGATGGAGCTTTCACAGTTTTAGAAGATACTTGAGACAAAGTTCTAGGACATGAAACTGATATTGAAATGGTTTAAGTTTTGTAGAGTAGTGTCAAAGTATATTTATTTTATTAAAATACACGTCAAAGAATAAGCAAAATCTTGTAAAAGTGTTCAAGCAAAAGTACTCTAAGTTTTATTTGATTCATGTAAAATGTTACTGGATACTAGTTGAAAACATTGAATTTCATATGTAAAAGAAGATAATTAAACAATAATATATAATTATATTCATTAATTTAATTTAATAAATAAAAATACAAATTATATCATGTTAGTTAACAAAAATAAAACAATCATATATCAAACAAATAATTATTTTATAGTTAGGTTTTTCTAGACATTTCATTGATTTTATATATAATAACAAATTTAATATTTAATCAAACAAACTCTTTAATTATATATACTATTTTATTAATACCAACTTAATGAATATAATGATGTAATTTTCTATACCATTGTATACACTCTTTGTAACAATATTTAGTTAGTGTCATCTTTTTTTTATTTAACAATGTTAAGGTAATAAAAGGGCATAAGTATTTTTGTAACTACCTCCATCATAACTTTGAATTAATTTTCTAACTTTTTAATAACTAAAAATAATTTTTTTATTTATTAAAATACATGTGCTCTCCTCTAATATATCAAGAATGAATTTTATTAATATTTTAATATGATTTAATTTATTAATATTTTATTAAGATTGGATTTTGAATTTATTAAAAAATTATTTAATGTATTTATTTAAAATTTGTAATTTAGTATATTAAATATTTCAATAAAACTCCTGTTATTTCATTATTTAATCAGTAAATATATCCATTATATAACTAATTATAACAAACAAACTAATTAATAATATAGAATACAGTGAAGATAAGGATATATTTTACTTTTAAAAATATATTTAAAATTAGAGAAACGTAAAATACTTATGCCCATTTATTCCATGTTAACATTGTTAAATGAAAAAGATGCCACTAAATAAAAACGAGAAGAGAACCTTAAATAGAGTAAAAATAGTAAAAATTTAAGTAAATTAGGGGATAAGATTTTTAGAAGAAAATGTAATCTAGTATTTTGGTTATTTCTTATATAATTTCACGTGTTTTGATTATGTCAGTTCATTTTTATAACACATTTAATTTTAATTTGTAAGATTTTACATACTGAAAATGTAATATTTTTCTTTCATATAGTTATCAAGTTATATAAAATTTAGATGCCAGAACATAACTTTTATATGAAAACAGAGTTATTAATTTTATTAAATTTGTATTTAATGGTTTTGCGAAAGGGTTTTCATTCATGAAAAAAAATACAATAATAATTAGTTATAGTTTAAAAAATCATATATGAGTACTTAATTATTATTGGGATAAAATATAGATTATGTTATATGAGAAGAAACAGTAAAAGAATATCATAAAGACAATGATAAAAACAACTTTTAATGATGAAATTCATAAAATGTTATATGATTTTGGAAGTATTATTATCGTTAAAGACAACAAAGCAAGCAAGAAAAAAAAAGTTATATAACTAAGTCTAAAATAAAATGAATGAAAAAGTAGTCAAGTTTTATAAACTACTAACAAGAATTATATTGTAGATGTGAAAAACTTCATCAAGTTATCATTTATTATTTAATTATTAACTATTAAAATATTTATTTGATTTGAGTGCAAAATTTGAGTGCAAAAAGTAATTGATGTGATATTATTTTATTAATAAAAAACATTTTTTACAAGAAAATAAAGTTTTTAGTCTTATTTTGAGATTTAAAAAGTTATTTTTTACAGTTGAAGATTCATTCCCCTTTCATTCTTCAAGAACCAGGTAAGTTTTGTAAATTTCAAAATTTTACATTTTAAAATTTTACATGGATATTGAACATTGAAATTTGTATGCCCTATCTTTTTATCTTCACATTTATTTCTTCAAAGCATTTCATATTTTACATGATAATAGAAAAAATTCATCATGCTTCTAATGCTTCTACTGCACCACACTGCCATTGCACCTATCCAAATCCTTCATTCACCAAAGCCGCCGTTGGTGGCTGCTTGCACCTGTCAAAACCATGCGCCTCCCATGCCTCCTCTACACCCAACACCACGCCACACAGCCACACAACAACACAAAACAAAAACAAAAAAAACTCCTTTGCGCCTCCACCACACCCTCTCCCCCAACATTGCCGCCGTGAGTCAGAGCCACCAAACATTGTCGCGTCACCATTACCCATAACACCAAACGTCCTCTCCACCGCCGCTGCCCTCTTCATTTGATCTAAACCTAATTCGATTAGGTTAAGCTAAAACATGTTTATTGCTGCATGAAACAATTGGGCTTAAGCCCATGTAAATTTTATTTTCAAAAATGACGGTGGCTAGGTGCAGTTTGGATTTGAGAGAGGAGTGCTTCTTCCTGCACCTCCAAGTGTACTTGCAGCATCTCCAAAATTTAAAAAAATTCTAAGTTTGTTTTTCGGTAAATTATTATATTATCCTTGATTTTGAAAAATGATAAAACAATAAATGGAAGTGGGAGATCAAAGGTGAGATAATGGTGGTGGTGCAAGGTTGTGGGTGGGAAGTTTGCATTAACGGCAGCGGCGGAGTAGCAGCGGAGTAACACTATGAGGTGTTCAAATGTGTTGCGAAACCACCCATTCCGCAACTCATTAGGAGGTGTCCGAATGTGTTGCGGAATCACCCATTCCGTAACTTGTATACGGATCTGTATACACGTTGCGGAATGGGTGGTTCCGCAACAAAAACAGTTCCAAAACACTACAAATCTTACAATAGATGATACCTACCTCAAATGATTGTAAAATGCAGTGTTAATCGACGATTTCAGATTGAAGTGGACACCCAAATCGTAGCTCGGAATGAGGGGGAGGCGCCGCACGCAGTGGACGAGTAACAGAGATAGAAGGAGAAGAATTTCTAAGAATTAGGGTGCAAGGGCAAAATGGTCTGCATAATACAAAATTAAGTGTACTTTTGTCTGTTTTGCAAACTTTGGAGGTGGCCAAGAACTACTTGGAGGTGTAAGAAACACTCTTGAGAGAGGTGTGAAAGAGAGCGTTGACTGTTGAGAGGGAATGGGCTTGGCCCAAAACGAAGCAAATAAAAAAAGTAAATGAGTTTTGGTGCAGCAATTTAGACTCAGCCTAATTTTTTATTTATTTTTTTTGAAAAGGAGAAAATTGGCCAGTAAATAAGTTTTGGGTTTTTCTTTTTTTTTTTTCTGTTTTTGCACTTTCTATTTTGTTATTTTATATCTTGGATTCATTTCAATAAAATTCATTTTTTATTTAAAATAAAATTTCGATTAAATTTTTAAACGACGGTTCGTATTATATATGAATTTAATTTAAATTTTTTTAATTTTGTTTGGATTATCAAAAGGCCATATACGTGTAACAATATCCAAAATAAATTTTAATTTTCATAAATAAAAAATAAAATTTATATTTCAAAAGAAAATAATATAAAATATCAAATTTTTCAACAAAATGAAATTTTATAAAAATAATAAAAAATATAAAATTTCAAAAAAATACAAAAATTTCTAAAATATCAAATTTCTTAAAAATAAAAAAAAAATTTCAAAATTTCAAAACTAATAAAACATTAAGCACCTCAAAAACCAAAATTTCTTATTAGAACTGCGTACCTCTAATTTTTCATCCATGACGTAGGAGCAAGGTTAGACCTTGCGGCCCTCTCAAAATAAAAAATATATTTTCTCTGTTATTTGAATTTTTTGTTTCTTTTCTTGAGAAAAATAAACATTTTCAAAATCACACTCATTTTTTTTAATTAAAAATACCGTCTTAGGACGGGCGTTGTGGGGTGTTAATATCTTCCCCACACGTAATCGACTCTCGGACTCGAAGTTCGATTTTCGCAAACTTGCCTTATCATTTTTTTTTATTTTTTTTCATAGTTCGATTTTCTATAAACATTTTCAAAATCACACTCATTTTCATTGTTCAACATAGTTCTCATAAGTCGGCTCATAGTTTGGAGGTAAGCCATATGGAGAAAACTCCTCACTTGTTTTATTCCCATGATTAGGATCTCGGGTCTATAATGTTCCTTGTTGAAAAACAGGAGGATGTGAAGACTGAGTTTCTTCATTACGAGCAACAATTGCATCCTTCAAGGTTATTATCATCTCAAAGATTTGACCAACTTGATTCTTAAGTTGATTGATATGCTTTCTTGTATTTCATTCCAGCTCTCCATCTTCTTACTATTAGCACAAGTTTTGTAGGAATGTCGTGGAAACTTTGTCATTATTACGTTTCTGTTGGATTTTATTTTAATGAATTAATTAAATGATAATGCAAAAAATGAATATAAATGATATGAAGAATTAAAAATGATGCATGCAATAGTAATTATGAAAATTGTACACACATTTCATGAAAATTCAACCTGTAATTTTATTAATAGAGAATCGAAATTGTTTGACATCATAAAACAATTGATCAGAACAACAGAATACAATCATTTCTTGGCACAAACCACTATATTTTTCATCTCATCCACTAGGAATTTACAATGGTTCAGAAAGTTTTGGACTTTTTCTGAAGGATTGAAAAACATCAATGATATATCAGCCTCCCGTAGCATTCTTGGGACCTCATCAATAGCTCCATTGGCTAAAGCAACTAATTGTGAGAAACACGTCTTCCAATAAATTAGACTTCCTCTTGCTCAACAATGTGATTCTGCAGCTGAATCACCATAATCTCGTGCTTCTCTTCTGTCTCCATTCTATGCCATTGCTCATCTTTCATCCTTTCTTCATATTCTATCATTATTTTTTTCATCTGTGATTCAGTGCTGTTAAACCGGATCTAAAGATCATATAGCTCCGTCAACACCTTTTGCCTGTCCTGTCTGACTTCATCATAAGATTTCTTCCATTGACGCTCAGAATGCAAAGCCATGTCCCATTTTCTAGCTCTAGAAGCTAACTCAGCTTTGACAACACTCAGATCCTGAGTTATCTTCGTGATATAATTTTAATTCACTTTCTGTTTTTTTCACTAATCTCTCATTCACCTTTGTCTTCTCTTCACACTCCACGCTGACATTGGTATAGTTCAGTCGAAGGCTTTGTAAATCATCATTCAATGTGGTATTCTTCCTCTTCAGCCTTTCAACATCTCCTCTCAGTTTCTCCACTTCCTCACAATCAACATCAAGCATAGATTTTTCAACAGGATTATGAGAAATTAGTTTAAAAGCAGTCTGACCTCCTTTACTCTATCTACCATCCATCATTAATATGGGATTTCTCTGTTTACTACCCATAGCCTTATATCTTTTTCCTCACAGAATATATTCTTCCAAGAATCACGGATTTGGTGCAATGTTTCAGTGACAGATCCGTCCTTATAGTAACACACAAGTGCAATCAAAGCAGCAGGTGTGGATGCTCCTCGAATCGGATAGCCAAATTGTCTTTAAGCCAAGACTGGATTATAATTAATACATCCTTTTGTTCCTATGAGAGGCACATTAGGAAAATCAACAGCTATAGATGATACTCTTTCTTTGTTGCCAAGATGGATGCCATAGTATTTTCTTTTGATTCAAACCAGTAAAGCATTGAGCCCATTCTTTAGCACCTCTCATCTCTAGTCTCCTCCGAGTCACCAGCTCTATCGGGCACCTAATCCCTATCACATTATCACCAATGCGAGCCATCAACCAGATATATAGAATAGGCAGACAACAGGACAACTTCTTTATTTTCCTTTCATAGGACAAATCTAAAGCTAAGTAGGTGTCATCCAAAATCGTCGTAACTAGATTTTCAAATCTCGTTTTAACAACAACAAAGATATTCACAATAGCATACTTAACATAATTACCAACATTTGGAAACAACATTACTCCATATAGCGTACGAGCTAACACGTCCATGAAAGTTTTCCAATCTTCCTTTACGCTCAACTGAAGAATATATGCCTCTAAGAACTTCTGGAAAACTCCTTTGGTACCTTTTATAACAATCAACCGGTCACTCAACTAATTTTGAGATATTTGTGTGATTGATGATAATATCATAATAGAAACATGTTGCTCCAAATGCTTATAAGAAACTCTCCATCCAAAGGAAGCATATCCAGTATCCTCAATAGTAAGCACTAACTGAAAGGCTCTTGAAAAGTGAAACATGTCAACAAGTGTAATAATGAGAGATATCTTACGAGTTCCAACAATCCCCAATAAATTTTCATCTTTTCTTTCTAAAAGCTTCCCTATGTATAACTTTAACCTTCCTTTTCCTCCCTGACTCTCAAACTTCACGAATTATTTTCTATTGTTTATAATACAGAGTTTTTATTTATAAAAGATTATTTTATAGATAAATTATTTATCTTCAAAACTTCTCAAATAAATGAGAAAAAAACTTTTCTATATTAGACGCGACAACTATATTTTCATGTAATTTGGTGAGAAAATTTGATTTGTTATTATAAATTAAATATTTCTTATTATTTTAAGGAAAAATATAAATTTTATTATTTAAATTTTTGAAATTACTACATTATATTTTTTTCACAGAAAAATATGATTATTATTTTGTCCTTGTTGTCCAAATGGGACAGGGCAGAGATGAAGGGGGGAAAAAGAAAACACAACACAAAGCTTTGAGTGAAGAGACAATGCGTGTTGGCTTTGGAAACGCAGAAGAATAAGAACTTCTTCTACACTGTTAGGGCTCAATGAGTTTCTTATTCACTTTCAAATTATGCGTTTCGTTCATCGCTCTCTCACCAATTCAAACGACGTAGCAGAAAATCGCAGTTCCTCTACCGTTTCCTTTTGTTGATCCTGGAATCGCGCACACGGTACCTCTTCAATTTCGTTAGATATCGGGTTTTAGGGTTTGGGAGGGGGATAGCGGTAGGACTAGATAACTTAGGTGAAAAGGGGTTTTGAGTGTGATCATGGACACCCAATTGGACATTGACTCATTTTGATTTGGGCTTGTGGTGAAGATCTTTGAATCAGGAGCATTGTTTTTGTTTGAATGGTATTAATTTAGTAGATTTGTGCCTTAAAGAAATTGTTGGAAACATAAAAAAATACAAAGAACAAAAACAAGAGACATTGTGAGAGAGTTCGTGGGTTGCCCTGCCTTGCTTCGCTGTGCCGGCCAAAGACACAATTGTTGCCGTTTCACTGTCTACTTTGGGCATCTCTCTCTTCTCTCCCACAGTTTGATTTGATAATTCACGATGAATGACCTTCTCACTGTAAGTTGATATCTGTAATTCCCTCTTGCGATTCCAAAATCCGATTTTGATCACTGGGTCTTGTAGTTCTGTTGCTAAACTTATTGTTTTTCTGTTCTAATTTTCTGCCGTCTCAGTGTCAGATTCATACTCTATTTTATCTTATTTTAGAAATAAACGACATTAAGAGGTGCCCAAATTTTTGCCTTGGATTCTAATGGGATATGAATAGGAATCATCGTGTTCTGACATTCTAAGCCGTAAAATTCAGTTTCTTTGCTGAATTGCTATATGGCTAGTGGAAAATTTCCTAACGGCGGTGTCTTGCTTTAACTCAGATGATACTTAATCCTCAATTAGATTTCAGGTGGTTATTTTGTTTGTGGCATAAATTTTGGTTTTTGGATTATTCTGATAGTGATTTTGGTGTTTTTCTTTTGTTTTGTAACTCTTAATTAATTGGACATGAGTTGTGTTTAGTACAATGTAGTTGTCTTAAAAGATCAAAGTGTAAGGATAGTTTTGTTTTTCATTTTATTCTTGTCATTAATATTTGACATTCGTTCTTGCAGGATTCATTTGTTGGTGAGGCTAGTAATGGCCAGCCTTCTAGAGAAAGAGACATTGAGATGGGACAGGTTCCGAGAAGCAACTCTGATATGGGAATGGAATCTTTTAATAAGCAGGTACACAATGTGCACGCTTATTAAAATTTTAAATCATTTGACTATTTATTTAGATGCCAATTTATCACCTGAGATATTGTAGGGCTTTTTATTGTGCGGATATTATTTTAGAATAGGCTGGAAGTCGAAATATATTGTTATCCAAGGGGATAATATAACTGATAAGTTTTGCTGTTTCCATAGTCAACTTTTTCTTCATGTAGGTTGTTCAATAATGCAGTTGATATCCTACATGTACTGATATTCTTTGTTTCGATATTAGACCCATGAGATTGATAAACAGATCGATAAGCTGGCTGTGCTACTTCAAAAGTTAAAGGTATCCATTATCTTCATCGTTTGTTACTTTCCAGCGGCAAGTTCTCATTTATAAGCTAAAGAGTACTTTTTCCAGGAAGCTAATGAAGAATCGAAAGCTGTTACAAAAGCATCTGCCATGAAAGGTTTTTATTTATTTATTTTTGATCTGCCATGGAAGGCGTGTTACAGATGCAATGTTATTCTTTTGGTTATATCAAGTGCAATGTTATTCTTTTTGTTGCATAAAGTGCAATGTTTTGTTTTTTAATTGAAATCAGTTGTACGATTTTCTGGTATAGGTGCTGACAATGTATTAACTTGGGTGTGTCAGGCACTTATAGCCAGACACATGACAATTATTTTTAATGTAGTGCATTTGTTACTAACATCAAATGTGAATAAAATTTGATACTTTTTAAAACAAGGAATAAAATCTGTCACTAAAGCATGTGCCATTAAGCATGTATTATGATGCAATTTTATACTTTAGTTGAACCTTCCATTTTGAATTTCGTTGTAAGTTTTTCTGTTATTGGAGCTGAAATTGTATTAACTTGGGTTTGTCAGGCTGCTAAAGCCAGACAGACACATAGCAAATTGTCTTTCTAGCAACAATGGCAAGTTACATAAATATTTATGCTTCACATTTTACTTCTCTGATATACTGCTTTTGGTTCTTACAATGTATGTGAACAAAACTTAACAGTGTTTATAAGACTAATAAACCTATAACATTACTTTCAGGTATCAAGAAGAGGATGGAGAAAGATATTGATGAAGTTGGAAAGATTGCTCATGGTGTCAAAGCAAAGATAGAGGCTATAAACAGAGATGTATTGAGCTATTGGCTGAATATTGTTTTTATGAGATGTCAGTTTATTGTAAATTTTCAGACATTATTTCATCAGGGATTGTTTTGTGCAGAACCTATCCAATAGACAAAAGCCTGGTTGTGAGAAGGGAACAGGTATTGACAGAGCAAGAATGAATATGACAAAGTAAGTTGGTGGTACATATCTTTATTATTGTAATTGATAAAAGGAACGAGTAAACTGAATTATTTACTTTTCCTTGAAACCACAGTGCCCTGACTAAAAAATTCAAGGATCTCATGACAGAGTTCCAGGTATGTTTAGTGTTTAACACCTAACACCAGAATCTGTTTTTCTAACTTCATGTCTGTCTTCTCATCAATGTGCTATGTGTCAGACTCTTAGACAAAGAATACAAGATGAATATCGTGAGGTTGTGGAGAGAAGAGTTATAACAGGTTTGAACATTTCATCCCTTTGGTACACTATGGCAGTACCATTGCTTTTTTTTTTTTATATATATTATTTTAAACTTATATATTAATTAGAAAGTGTTTAATCATGTTCACTTTGTGACACTTTGTGATTACTTGATTTGATTTACAGTTACTGGGACTAGGCCAGATGATGAGGTAAGTCATGAGTTTGTGATTTGAGATGAGATATTCTCTGCATATAAATTTTGTTGTAATTGACCATCATTGACTATGCTAGACAATTGATCACCTGATAGAAACTGGAAACAGTGAGCAAATCTTCCAGAGAGCAATTCTAGCAGCAGGCCGAGGACAGGTACTTGGTTTGTGATTTTTTATTGGAATATATCGATTCCCTTTGAAAAATTCAACATGTTATGTTTTCTATCTTTCTATCTTCCTCTTTTCTTCGAAAAATTGGGTTTATTTAATACCAGGAAAAAAAGGCTTAGTAAAAAATTAATTCATGATCGTTATATTTTATTTGATATCTTTCTATTTACATTAATTTATATAGTAAAGTGAGTTTTCACATTTTTATATCATGGCCAAAGATGATAATTTTTTTTTTAAGTGGTTTTTGGAGGGGTGGTCAAACATTTCAATTGTTTTATTTTGGAAACACATGAAATTGTTTTAGTTATGATTTCTCATCACTTTGTGGAGAATTAAAACGTAAGAAAACCTGGATTTTGCAGGTAGTAAACACAGTAGAAGAAATTCAGGAGAGACATGATGCTGTGAAAGAGATTGAGAAAAAACTTCTTGATTTACACCAGGTTTGCCTACAGGAAAATCTTGGTCTTAAATATTTAATCTAGTTTTAACGATGGCATCTCTAATTCTATTTTACTATTTCTCAGATTTACCTTGACATGGCAGTCTTAGTTGATGCTCAAGGAGAAATTTTAGATAACATTGAAAGTCAGGTTTGTTCACTCTTGGCCTCTCACACCCTTGATCTTGTGTTTGTATGCATGTGTATGTGGAATACAGGGAATATTTAGTTTGGTTTTGCGTTAATGAGAGGCTTGTTCAGGTCAACAACGCAGTCGATCATGTCCAGAGAGGGACATCTGCACTTCAAAATGCTAAGAAACTTCAGAAGAACTCACGAAAATGGATGTGCATTGCCATCATTATACTGTTGATAATAGTAGCTATCATAGTTGTGGGTGTTCTCAAACCTTGGAAGAGTAGCTAGGGCACTTGAGTGTGTGGCCCTGTACCTTTTGTCCATAACATATGCCTGTGTGTCAAAAGGACATCTTAGAGTAGGATTTTCAAGCCTTCTTATTTTGTATGATTGAGATGCTTGTTTTGTGTGGTGTGACTGATTTCTGAATACATTTATTGTAGTGTCTCACGATATAAATTCACATTCTTTGTAACCCTCAAAGGTTTATCAGGGTCTTTTGTTTCCTTGTATTATTCTATAAAGCTGTTTTTTCTGTCATTGTCTAGTTGCAATCTTGCATTGATATTCGTCTTGGAAAGAAAACACATTATTAGAGAACATTCGTTAGTACTTCCTAGTTCTCATTTTTGTCAGCTGGTTTAAGATAGTGCTCCTCGGTAGTTTACCAGAATACTAGGTTGTCCTAACAATTTTATTAGCGTACGTAATAACCTTTGTATAGACGTGAGAGTATGAAGAGTTCCTTTTAAGCATGGACCGTGTAATTTCGTTGGCTAGGACTGAGTGAAGGTGCACATAAATTGGTAAAATCCCTGTGGAAATATTTCTGCTGACCTTATGCTACACATAATGTCAGTGTAGCTTCTATAGGTATTTCAAAAATAAAGTCTCACTTACTGATATCTTTACTCAATTCTCCAACTTTTTTTTCTTTGACAAGTTTCACTTTCCACTTGTTAACCTTTATCATATCCAAATATTCACTTTACCATCTTATATCTTACCCCAATTCTTTGTAGGATGTCATATATCTTCATCGTCATATTTTTCTTCATATTATAATAATAATAATAATAATAATAATAATAATAATAATAATTTTATAACCATCATTTTAATTACTATTATTATATTATTATTGGCACTTACGTGCATATCAATATACATTATCCTCTATATTTATAAATTAGAAAGTTGTCTAGCTACTCTGTTAACTTTTTCACATTCAATATCATTTAAATTTTATTCATCTTTCCTTGATTCCTTCATTTTTTTTATATTTAATATAATTTGTCTCTCTTATATCAAACTGTTTTTAATTTAATTTCCTAAAAATAAGTCATCTTTGTCCCTTTTCATTTGGATACTAATTTTAATTGATTTATCACTATTTTAATTTTTTTTATTTAATTTCTTACCTTAGTTTTATTTTATTTCATGATCTTAGACCACATTGAAGGTAGTTTTATTGTATTTCAAGATCTTGACCACATTGAAGGTGCCTCGAAACTAATTAAAGCATAGTCGATTATGCTTATTTATTAACAATCATTATATTTAAATATATTTAATATTTTCCTATAAACAAGTTTATTAATTTTTCTTGATTTGACTTACTTTAATTAAATAATATACTCATCTTTTATGCTAAATTACTATAATAATAAAAGTTATATATTGGATTCGACCGATTGCAATGCACATGTCAAAATATTAATTTTATTTGAATTTCGAAAGAAAATGCATCTGTAAGAATTCTTGGTTTAGCTCTTGGACTCTTGCTTGATCATCTACTGAGTTATTTTCAATTACTAAGAGTTAATAATTTGCGAAAGTGATAACATGATTACTTTACTAATTTTTTCCTTCTTATGCCTTTCAATAAGTTCTATAAGTACGAGGTATACCAAAAAGTTGAGGGTGAAAGTGAAATAGGGTATTTTCCCAACATATCCTGCTTTATGCCTTTTAGTTTTACGAGCAGATTACGTTTGGTGCGGATTAGAGAAATAGAGTAGATGGAAAAAAAAAGGTGAGTGGAAATATGTAAAACGATATAGTAAACATTAATGATATTTAGGTGAAGAGAAATGAAAAATAAATATGGAAAAAATAGAAGTAGGAGTGAAAATAAAACAAACACTTTAGTATCTTGCTTGAAATCTTTCGCCCACATGGTAGGGTTGACATAGGATTAGGGATCATTTTTTTTTTTTTTTACTTTTTTGATTTTTGAATTATACTTTCTATAATATAAACTTTGAATTGCTTTCAATTGTGAAAAAATATCATAATAAAAATCTTAGGACAAAACTTACATGATATTGTAGCCTTGTAGGTATTATTGTTCAACCATGTTTATAGTTTTATCTTGTTAATGTACAAAAACAAGACTTTAAATATAAGTGGAAAACAGTACCTAAGCACCTACAAAATGTGAGGTTTTCTTCCTTCTTTTAATTCTACCTATCCAAATAAGCACCTACAGTATGTGAGCCTTTTCTTTTCCTTCTTTATATTCAACCGATCCAAATAAGGAAAAAAAAACTTTCACTTTTTGGCATATTTTATCTATCCAAACAACACTTTTTATCACTTTATATTTGGGCAATTTTTCACACTCGTTCTTCCCTCTTATTTCATTCTAAGAGAGTTTTAGATATTTAGATTGTGGCATGTATGCATGAGAAGGTTAAAAATCATAATATACTAAGAAACAAAAAACTTGAATTATACAATTTTTCACTCTTGGTGTTTTCTAATCTCTGCTAAAACAACCAATACATTTCATTGTTGCCTCAAATTTCTATTATGGATGTACAAAACCTACTTATAATCTTATAATTGATTATACTTGTATACTTTTGCTCTATACTCTTGTCCTCCACCGTTTCATGTTATAACCATGGAACTTTAAATATTTGTATTAATAGTGTATACACGTGCCTCTTTTTTGGGTTCCTATCTTCTTTACATATGTCTTTACATATGAGCATCCTAAAATTATTTAGTAAAATTCAAAAGTGCAACAAAAGCACTAAAATTGATGTATGAGAAAAGTTAGTTGTATGATAGTGGCTACATCATATTATATGTTAAAAGTATGAATGCTTTAAACAGTAGAAAAATCTAAAGTTTATGCCATTGGTCAAAAGAATTATGACTATTGTTTACATTAAAGGCGAGTACTATCCTCTTGTCTTGAGTCTTGAATACTTTACCAACTTTGTTTTATTTGTGCAGAGAATTATTCCTCCCATTACCATATATACCAGTTATGCATTGAGTGCCAATGTGACTAACATTGATTTAAATCATTTTTAACATATTTATTGAAGGAAATTTAATAAAATTACTCCCAGAAAAGATACAACTGACACTGACATATTTTTCAATTATTCCTTATCAAACCTAGATCTAATCATATTAACTACTTATACCGGAGGAAATAATTTACACCAGTAGCATTTTTATGTCTATTGATTGGAAAAAATAATGTAATTATTGCATCCATTGCAAAAGAATTGGACCATACTAGGAAATTATACTATTTCGGACATCTAATCTTTTTAAAATTCCATTTTGTAATGAACAGGTGACCAACGCAACTGATCATGTGAGACTGGGAAACGATGCTCTCCAAACTGCAAAAAGTTTGCAAAAGAAGTCAAGAAAATGCATGATGATTTCCATTATATTGCTCCTGGTCATTGCCCTCATCATCGTACTCGCTGTTTTGAAACCATGGAAGAAGTAACCAGAAGAGGGGAAACTAATTTTATTTCTTAGACATAAAGAACAGAATATAGATTTAATTTTCTTTTAAGTGCATGAAAACCTTCAATTGTTACAGTAGTTACTTCGATTGTAGTGTTCTACATTACATTGGCAAACTAACTTTTAGTGTACGCTTAATGCATAATAGGTTGTCCACTATTTTTTTTTACTCTGAATCATGAACAAGAGCTTTTATCCATTACTTTTTCCGTAAATAAAACTACTCAAACATTTCCCAAAACATCACTCTGATTAGCCTGCTATCATACTTAGTTAAATCTACGCACCAATGCTAAAGTTAGCTGGTTGTGTAATTATCGGTTAAATAGGTACTATAGTTGCTATATTGTAAGTATTTTAGGTGATGTGTGAAGGTGCAAATGACTAGTACTATTTTTTTTTTTTTCCTGTGTAAACAAATTATTGATTTGATTTCAGGAGAATTAACATGGGTAATGCATTCAAAATTTGAGTATACAAACATATGAGGTAAGCTTGAAAAGTTGAATTCTGTTAAATTAGTCAATGATTGTATAAACAGCAATGGTTGAGAATAATTAATCTTGCGGTTGCAATTACTGTTTAGAAACACTGGCTCCGTGGTGGAGCTTCTTTAGGGTAGAGGGGGGAAGCTGTTATAGCATCATTGCTCCTAACTTGTCACCTGTTCCATGTTGATATTAACAAGTCATAGTTGTCAATTGAGGTATAATTGATGTCAGAGACAAAATAGTCTCATCTCATGGCAACATAAGCTAGCTTAGAGACAAGTAAAGCCATGAATCCCCACTTTCATACTGGCTGTTTCTATTTTATAGTCACTAAGACTAACTAAAGAAATTCATCCATGGACTCCAGGTTTCTGTCATCGGAAGATAAAGAAAGGTTTTCCATCTTTGGAATCGCTGTAGCTTCGTTACAGCAGAATCGCCCTCTAAAGTTTGTCTCTAAAGTAAACAAATAAGGGTGTATACACCCTTAAGTTCAAGCAGATAAAGTTCATGATGCACTTTAAAAGCAGAGGAAGAGTAACCAAAACTAGAAGGTAAGTATATGCTCTTATTTATTATGACTTCTAAAGCCAAGAATTGTTCAATGTCTTGAAATTGAACCTTCCTTCTTCTAACTGTTAGTTATTTTTCTTTTATATACTTATCCGTCCAGAGCTCATCATTCCCCCAAAATATTCGGCACTATTCTTTCGTCATGTAAGATAATTGTTCTCATAATTTTGATAACTTTACCATGTCCCCATAGCTGCAATATCATGAGAGCTCAAGGACAATAATTGCCAAGAAAATTCTCAAATAACAAAGAATAAGAGGTAGAGAATTTCAACAATCAGAGTTATCTAACTCATCCTCACAGTGATTAAAAGGGCCATGAAGCTATTGCATGTTTGTAGCCCATAGGGTTAGAGAATAGAACTTCAGCATCCATTCGGATAGACACTAGATAGGCAATGGAGTTGTGGACCTTGTGTTTGATATTTTCATACAGCTAAAGACTACACTAAAAGCATATACGGGAAAATTTGAAAACTCCAAGCTGCTATTACCCATTGAATGTTTCCTCCAGCTATATGGCAACATATTTCACTTGCATTTTTTTTCTTATTAAGTTGCACCCTTCAATTAAAATTTCTTAAATCAACAGAAAGAACTACATTTGTTTTCAATTAGGCATGTGATCTAGGAGCATATATATTCAAGTTTTCAGAACTTCATATCTTTCCTTGATAATATGGTGAGATATGCATTTAAACAACTTTTATCACTCAAATCAATCTGGATTTCAAGATAAAGGAAATCCTAATTTTCTTTCACTTCACATTATCTTGGGTCATCATGACTTCCTAGGTTGGATTTTTTCACAGCATTCATAAACTATACAGATTATTTGCTTCCATGACATTTAGCAGGCGTCCAGAACATGAGGCGACATGAATAACGCTATTTAATGACAACAGTAAGAGTATCATCTAACAATCAATACCACAAAGCCATGTTAAGCAGATATTCCTTCCTATTGATTGTTAAGGGACGGGAAGATAGCACGCAAAAACAAGCAACCATATGTCAAACATCAACCAGTCAATATCCAATATTTGAATTCACTCATTGAAATCATAAAGATCCACAATTTCTATAAATAAAAGATAGGGGGCAATAGAAACTCAATGTTCATCATCTGAAGAAGCAAAAAATACCTAGCATGAACAAACCCATACATCTAACATGTTAGGATTTATGCGGCATGGGCCAGAAATTCCCGTTTGCAAAAGAAAAATGTGATTTTGACAAAACAAATAAATTCAAAACTTCATGTATAATAAGTTTATTAATTTTCATAATAATAACTTCGAAGTTGTAACCAATAATAATTTCTAATTAGGTGATAATACAAATCTTTAACTCCCGTAAAACTGATCCAAAAGCCACGTATAAACCGATATAGTAATTGGCGAGATCCCGAATTTCCTGAGCAACTCAACAGCTATGAATTACATCTAGTTCGATTTCAGGGTTAGTGAAGATTGCAGAATCCATGGCAAGACAAACATTGAATACAGAAACACTAAATATAGAAAAAAAAAAAAAAAAAAAAAAAAAAAAAAAAAAAAAAAAAAAAAAAAAAAAAAGGTTAGAAAGCGGTACCGAGAACAAAAGAGAAGAAAATAAAGGCGTGAATACCTAGAAAAACATGGATTTCATGTTTGGTGAGAAATTAGGTTTGGAGATGGTTGATGGCGAATCAGCTTCCAAGTTCTCACCTCATCCACTCAGATGGCCCTACTGTTTGTGACTGAAATTGAGAGAGAAAGAGAGAGAAAGTGATAGTTCATTTAAAATTTTGTTCGTTCTATTATACTTTATTATTCAAAGGGAATCCTCTCACCATCGCAGATATTTTAATATATTACTACCCTTCCCTTCGTTCAAAGATATCATCAATTTATATATTTAATTTTGTTTTCTAATCTTATGTTTTTAATAAATTTTAACGTCTTTATGTTAAAAAAGAAACTTTTAGGTGAAATAGTTGTTTTTAGCATTAAACTTATATTATAGGTTTTTTTAACCTGGAATTCTGCTATGTAATTATAGAAATAGATAAATTTTAAAAAAAATTATGGATTTACATAAATTGTGTTAATAAGTTGTGCATTTAATTGAAAGAAATTATTTTCTTCTTATAAAAAGTCATGTTATTAGTACAATGTGTAATTTATTTATTAACCGTGCTAAAGTTGTGTTAAGAATTATATTTTCAATATTTTTTTATAAAGTCGTGCTTAAAATTATATTTTCAACATTTTTGTTAGGTAGTGTTAGTGCTTAAAATCATGTTTTCAATATTTTTGTTAGGCAGTGTTAGATATTTAGCTTTTGTCACGTGTCTCGTTTGTTGGCAACCTTTGTTGTTATATCGTTGTGTTCTTTTATTTTTTTTATTCAGTAAAAATTGTATACTTTTTCTTTGTCTATTTTGTCGGTCTTCCCTCTTTCTCTTCCTTGTCATTAGTTATTTCTTTTTTTGTCATGGCTTATTCTTCTTTTACGTTAGAATTAGAAATATTTATGTATTTTTCTTCTTTTGTTCCGCATTAGTTTCAAATAATGTATTGCATGGGATATTCAGTTTCTTAAAAAAAAAAAATTGTATAAAAACAATCGGGGATAGAAACAAACAGAGTAAGAAAACCTTGGAAAGACTTAATTTGGTAAAATTCTTTAAGGAAATAATGAATATGAGATGAATATGAAAAATAGTAACAAACACATAATATCACATTTGTCATAAGTTTTGAGTTAGAAATATTTTCAATATAAGACAACATTTTGTGTTAGAAGGTTTCAGACTCTGTATTAGACGATCGACCATGTGTTAAAAAGTCTCACAGGCTTTATGTTAGATGGTCAACAATGTGTTACAAGGTCTTTGATGTGTTAAACAGTGACAGACTTTATGTTAGACTGTCTATCAAGTGTTAGATGATCTTAGACTTTGTGTTAGATAGTCTACCATGTGTTACAAGAGGTTTAAGTGTACGAGTTAGACAATCTATCATGTGACGATCTCAAGTTGTATTAGACACTCTATAATGTGTTAAAAGGTATAAGCGTATGGTTAGATGATCTATCATGTATTAGACGGTTTAAGTGTATGAGTTAGATAGTACCATGTGTTAGATGGTCTTAGACTCTGTGTTAGACAATCTACCATGTGTTAGAAGGTCTAAGCATATGATATAGAAGCTCTATGATGTATTAGATGGTCTATGATATGTTAAACAGTCTTAGGCTCTATGTTAGATGGTTTACGATGTGTTAGACGTTGTATGATTTTTTAGACAAACTTAGATTCTATGTTAGATGCTCTACAATGTTTTAGAAGGTTTAAGCATATGAGTTAGACGATCTACCATGTGAGAGAAGGTTTAAGCGTATGAGTTAGACAGTTTACCATGTACTAGACGATCTCAAGCTCTATGTTAGACGGTCTAACATGTGTTAGAAGGTCCGAGCGTATGAGTTAGACAGTCTACTATGCGTTAGATAGTCTATGATATATTAGATTGTCTCAGACTTTGTGTTAGACTGTTTGTTATGTGTTACAAAATATAAAGGGTTCTTAAAACTATGAAAATATAAATATTAATAAAAACAAACATGTAGATAATAACTGATTTAATATATGAAGAAAGAAAAAATTGATTACTATAAAATGGGAAAAAATTAATTATTATTTGTTTTAATTTATTTAGTTAATGAGTTGTAAATTAAACATTAATTTAATTTGTATATTCAAAGGGTGTTATTTAATAAAATTATCTCATAATAACAATACCTAAATATAAAAGATTGTTTAAGATAAGATAAATAAAACAAATAATGTTATTTTATCTTTTATTAAATTAGTTTAAATTTGTACTTAATAAAAAAATATATTATTTATTATTAATGTTTAAATTAAAAAAAACTAAATAAATAAAGTAAAAATATAGTGTTCTTAATGAAACCTTTAACACAATGTTTAATGAATAAAATTAATTACCAACCATGACATATCATGTTCTTTGAATTAACTTTTGTTTTAATATATTATATAATGTAACTTAAATTTAAAACTATTATTTAAATAAAAAATACGTTTTACTTTAATTCTATCTTTAATTAAGAGAATAGTTTTAGTAATTAAATTTTAAAAAATATTTAAATAAAAAATAAAAAAAAATTAATTAATGCTTTTAGGAAAAACATAATAACATAATTTGATCAAATTGTTTATATTATTCAACTATATCATAAATAATTGTTTAGGAGCTCGTTGATTTTCTTTAGTATCATCAAAAGTGTTAGATCAAAGTTAAATAAATTTATTGGTTTTAATTTGGTGCTTAAATAACAAAGTGGAAGACATATCTTTATAAGTATCATTTTGTAGCATTAGGTGAAGGGGCCTAGGCATCTATATATAGAACCCTCCTGCTTCTTGTGACACTTACCTTTGATTGAATGAGATTTGAATTGCTAATAGACTTTCTATTGTGTTCTAAGGTCAACATGTGTGTAATCTTCTCCTAAGTTTTTCTTTAAGGAACCTTTCTTGAAAGAGGAGCAAACTAAATTTCTTCTTAGAAACTTGGTAATTTTAATAATTTTCCAATCCCCTTATAGTCTTTGTTGTAAGAAGGAAAAAATGTTGTGCTTGAACGTGATTAGATGAATGCCATAGAAGAAGAAAGGCTCATAAACCTCACAACGGCTCAAAAAGGCTTTTGCAATGACTCTTTTCTTCTCAATTTTATATACACTTTTTAAGATGAAGAAAGGATTGGCATGGTAAATTTGGCTTCCTCCATCATTTAATCAATTTTGTAGAAGCACAACCATCCTAGCATTTTGAATTGGATAAATTCAGAGTCATCGAATAACTTCTCTAGCTCTCCTAGTTTTCAAAAGAGTCTCAATCCCTTGAAACACTAATGTATTATTTATCCATCATGTTTAACTAATTCAAAATCATTTTCATACTTCTTACATTGTTTATCTGTTGATTTTTTTTAAGTAAGGTTAAACTGAGTTATCTTAAACGAACAATTCAAAATAGAGATGACCTTACTTGGATGGTATATGAATCTCAACGTTCATCTTATAGATGAATTTCAAAAGGAATATAAAAGATGAATTGTCTATAGAAATTACATTAAATGATCATATGGCATATGACTATACCAGAAGGTCTTCATCAGACAACAATGAGTGATAAACAATAACTTTCGTATGACTAGACAAACTCTTATGGTCATTCCTCGCAGATGATGATAATGTCTTGTGAAATGATCTTCAAACACACATTAATCTAATAGACAATATGTAAACTTGTAACAAGTTAGATGATATAATAGATTATTAGAAGTTAGATGATAAATGGACTTGTATAGTAGGAAGATTTTTTTAATTCAATGTTATATATTTCTAGAAACATTTAATTTTCGACACATAAACTTTGTTGAAACTTATTATAAATAATTATTACTTTGATTCCTTATTTAGGATTTACATCATCTAGAATTTATGTTGAATGTCTAATAATATATTATACAATACATTTATCTGAAAAAGTTATATTGTAATTTATTATTGTATTTAAAAATCTTACAAATTTTAAAATGAGTGCCTCTTTCATATTTACCAACTCTTATGAAGTTTAATCATCTAACACCAAATATGAAACCTTTCTTATAAATTGGGATTTGTATATTTTTAGGGTTGAGATTGGGCTTAGAATGAGTAAGATTTTCATTGTTTTGGTAATACCTAAAATTTTGATGGATAAGATTTTCATTGTTTTGATACAACCTAAATTTTTTATTAAGCCATTTAATTTAAGGCAATTTCTTCTTGCACTTGCCATTTTTAACCTACATTCCATCAATTTAATGAAAATGACAAAAATGCCCTTCAGAATTTATAATAAAAGATATTTTTCTCTCCTACTTCTCCCTTCCTTCCTTTGACTGTTCCGACTGCCCTGTATGCTCTTACCTATGACGCACATGAAAGTTCAGGTGATGTATCACACTTTGTAAGAATAGTTTACAGTGATAATAAACCAAAGCCTTCTCTCACTTGATTAGTTGATATTGGTTCTCTAAAATTTGGTTGTTCCAATGGAGATCAATATGTTGTGCTTCTTGGTGTACTAGAAGATGAAATTGGCAGACAAAAAGTGTTTTAAGTGTAGGGAGAAATTAACAATATTTATAAGCTCAAAGTTGATAAAGGCATGCCCATCCTATTTCAGAAAAGATATTTTGAAAGAAAATTCACATTTCAAAAATTCTATTTCAGAAGTTAAATTACTTAATTTGACTTTCAGATTATGGTTTTCGGAATATAAATTTTCTTATAAAATATATTTTCTAAGTGTTAATTTTCAACCTTAAATAAATCTCTTCCAAAATTCATTTTTTAAAACTTATAATATAATTTCAGAAATTAATTTTGAAAGTTCTTTCTCAAAAAAAAAAAAAAAAACCCTTTCAGATTTTATATTCTGGAAATCTCTTCCAAAATCCGTTTTTCAGAAATACTCCTATTTCGTATAACTCTACATTTGAAATATTTGAAGTAAAAATGTTAAGGCATTTACAAAATGGATGGGTTGCAGATTAGAATTGAAGGAGTGCAGGAAGTATTACCTTAATTTAATCTACAATATGATCCAATCAAAATCCAACACAAAAGTATATAAAATCAACTCAACTATATAATACAATATATTAATTTTACCATTACATTAGTTAAAATTAGAATAAAACAAAAATGGAATTTAAATTAAGTTATATTTCAAACATAAACATTTACAAATTTAAAAGTTTATTATAAATACAATATCATGTTACACAGTGTTTTTAATTAAATAAAAAAACTATGTAAAATAGTTCAAAGCCTTATATTTTTTCAAAAAATAAAAAAATAAAATAAAATCAGGTTGTAACAGCCAAAACACACCCTGAACCTACCTAAATAACTCTGGATCACAATTAGCATATTGAATACCTTGTTAACTTTCCCCATCATATGACATTGTCTTTGACTTTTGAGTTGGCTAGAAACATAGTTGCGGAAATGTTAATACACGCAACCTAAAGAGAAACCCTTTACGGTAAGTTATCTTTGTTTTCTTCTACACCACACACTCACTAACTTCCTTATTATTTCTTCATTGTATTCAAACAAACAAACAATTTTATTGGTTGGCACAATAATAGCATTCATATTTAGGTATAACTTGTGCAAAATCTATCATTCACATGGAATTATCTCATCCATAATATTATCAATAGTTCTCAACAACACCAAAGGTCTAGTCATGGACAATATGATATAAATAATTAGCTCATTCATTAACCACAACTTATTAGAGATGATTAAAAAAAATTAGTAGTTACCGTTTCTCTTATAAATGAATAAATGAACTAGTAAGATTATTTCAGCCTGTTATAATTCACCCTTTTATGATCTGTCTGGAAAGTTTTATAGAATTAATTAATCAAAAATCATCAGTACAATTTTTTTTGAGTTAATTATAAAAAAATTAATAAATCTATCATGTGTAATGGCTTATAGTTAAATTATAATTATGTACACATTTAGGTTTACGTTATTTTTGATACTTAGGACATGATCAAATATAAAACATGAATATGGTAAAACCCAAAGACTAAAAAAAAAGTAAATATTAATCTTATTTAATGATAGAATTTTCACTGTGAAAACGGTTAGATTATGATATGTGACCGTGATGATGATAAAAATAGTAAAATAATGGTAATTTTAGTAATGGCAATATGATAACAATTAAGATATATAATATAATATACCAATAATTATGATAATAACTATAACATAATAATAATTGTTGAAAAAAAACAATAATAATAACAAATAAATAAAAAAAAACTATACAATATATACGATAATGTTATTAACAAAGACAATAATACACCTATTTTAAATATGCATATTTTCCTTCTTATTAGGTACATGAAGTTGTAATAATATATCTTTCAAAAGTATTTTTCAATTTAAATTAATAGTATGTTATTTAGGTACATTTGATAATTACACGTTATTTAAGAGTCAATATTAAGATAGATTTAAAGACATATTTTTTTAACTTTTTGAAATATTTTTAAATTTTTAAAAATAAATTTGTAATGAAATTCCGAATTTCAAAATAAATAATATTTTAAATGTGCTAAGTAATTTTAACAACGTCATCTCAACTAATTCAGGAAAAAGGATATATAAACTTTATTTTCTTTCTTTATCAATAATATTAAAATGAAGATGGTCATACTACATTTTTATTTAATTCATTTTAATTTTTCCTATAAAAATATCAATAGGTTGGTTTGGATTCTTTTGACAAAATTAGTTCTGCAAAAAACATGAAAAGGGTCATGGAATTTATTTTTTAAACATATTTTTTTCAGCCATGCCAAATTATAATTAGTCCATTTTCAAACCATTTTTTATCTATTTAAACCAAAATTAGTGGCATATTCTAGTATTTGGACACGTGGTTGGTGTGTTTTATTCGGCAGAACATTCTGGACGGTAGAAGTTCCACACGCCGAACGGACTCTGCTTATGAAGCGTACAAAACAAACCAGTAACCGAGTGTGGCAAAGTGGGTCGGGTCAGCTTGACCCGCCAATCCATTGGAACAGGTTTTGATATTTTTAGTTTTCAATCTGATTTGGGATATTCAGTTTAAACTCTCAATCCGGTGGGTCATAAATAAGATGGAATAGTTTGCTAACATTTCTTTAAAATATATATATTTATATTATAATTGACTTAAAATAATAAGACTTTAAAGTTTAAATACTACATTTTGGAGACTAAAATGACTGTTTTAAACTATTTTTAATTTTCAAATTTAGTGTTTAAAAATAAACTATATTTTACTAATTTTAAGAGACTAAAATAATTTCTTTTAATTTAAGGAATTAAAATATATTTGTCATCATTTTTAAAGCTAAAAATATAATTAAATTTTAAATTTGTACCAAATGTTAATCATTCAATATGTTTTTATTTAAATATTTATCTCAAAACCAATTAAATTTATTTTTATATAAAATATGTTTATAAAGTTTACATTAACAAAAAAATCAGTTCGAATATATATCATCAATATTTAGGTATATATTTATTAATTATGTGTTAACTTTTGTAAAAAAAAAAATGGTGGAATTGTTTATATTTTAAAATATATAATAATTTTTAATTTATATAAATGAGGTACTAAGTAATTTTTTAAAAAAATATATAGTGTGTCAGTTATTAATATTGACGATAAATTTTAACTAAATTAACAAATGATGTAATAGTTAGGAAAGTTATAGGAACGTGATCTAAGACATAAAAATCACACCAATTTGGTGTGATAAAAAGGAAAGAGAATCTTTGAAGCAAGTCGAAACATCTAGGATCTAAAAACATGTCTCTGTCTATAACTCTTGTTCTAAACTCTTTGAAAACCTGAAGATTTTCATGTTCTCTCTTTCATTAAACTAAAGGTAATCTTCATGATTCTGATTGTATTAAGCTCGATTGCTATATTTCCTGTTCTGTTCCGGCTAGTGGCTACATAATCATTGTACACTTTTATTTTGTTTGCTCAGTGAAAAAAAAGATCAATTTGGCGTTAAGAACTAAGAAAATTTTTAATTTGGTTCTTCTTGTCAATTATCACAGAGGAAATCGAGTGGAGTTTGCAGTGAACCCATTTTCAGTTTTTGCTGTTAGAGTAGAACACAGTTTCTGGGTATGGAAATTCTTTCTTATGGATCAGCACCATGCTGTCAAGTTGTGAACTCAAAGTGGAAATTGGTTGAGAACAGTTTGAATTCACGTCAATCAATGGTTTCTTCTATAGGAAGACTTAGAGTTAATGACACCAACACTTCTTCTACATGTGGGTCTGTGAGATTTTGTGATTCGGGTAGGGTGAAGCTAAGAGGCTCTAAAAGACTCAGTTTCAAAGTTTATAGTGGAAGTTATGATGGCTATGTGATTGAAGAGGGAGCAAGTGATATTTCAGGAGTAGAGGAGCTTGCAACAAAGGTTCGGATTCCAGGTCTACCTGATGGTTCAAATGGTGAATCTGGTGCAGCAATAAGTAGTTGCTTTTGGAGATGGAAGCCTAAACTGAACGTGCACTATGAGAAGGCAGGGTGCGAAAACGTGGATTCTCCTAATGTTCTCTTTCTGCCAGGTTTTGGTGTTGGCTCTTTCCATTATGAGAAGCAACTTAAGGATTTGGGGCGTGACTACAGAGTTTGGGCTCTGGATTTTCTAGGCCAAGGGATGTCTTTGCCTTTTGAAGACCCTGCCCCTCTGTCTAAGGAAGAGTTTGCATTGAATGAAAGTATTTCTTTATGGGGTTTTGGAGATGAAACTGCACCGTGGGCAGCTAAGCTTGTTTACTCAGTTGATCTGTGGCAAGATCAAGTTCGTTGCTTTGTAGAAGAGGTAAGGGACATGAATTTTTTGTTCATAGCATCCTGTTTCTTAACCTAGTCTATAGCTTTGTTTGATGTGGTGAAAATTTTTCTAGTACTAACTAGTTCCCTGATTTTAGTAAATGTGACCATTTGGTTCAAATGACCTATTTTAGTATCTGAGATGCTAAGAAAAACTCAAGACAATTAAATGATGATTTTTCCATTTCGGTTAGATACAGTGTTTGATAGCAGCCAAGTCATTTTTAGCTACTTCAGTCCTGTGTATGTTTCCTCAGACTATATATACTGAAAATTTTTGCAGGCAAATTTTCTTCTGGATTTCTTCTAACATTTTCTTAAGCTGTAATATTAGTTTCTTAAATATGAGGAGAAGGATTATATGTGAACTGCATCTATAGTGTGATCAGGCAAATAATTTACAGCTATGTATAACACCATAACATGAAATTTATGGTATTACCTAATTAGCTGGTTTGCTAATATTCATGGTAGGATATACTTGGAACAATAGGTGGGTTATTTGATTCAAATAACATTTTTTATTGTGGTACTAAGAAAGGCTTCAGAAAGATTCAATACCTTTTCAACTACTAAAGTGTGATTTATATTGCGTTGATGGCATTTACCAAGACAATATTTGCTTGATTATTATTGTCACATTTCTTGTGCCCCTTTGGTTCTGAGGATGCACCATTTGTTCCTTCTCCAATATCTAGAGTTGTTGACTGTCAAACCATTACTGCAATGACAATAAAAATATTGCCACTGCCATAAAATTATTCTATGCTTCAAAAGTTTGGTTCATATGCTAGATTGCTACTGAGAGAGCCGTGAACAATAGTCAGTATTTAAATTTTTTATATACTTGCGATGTTTGATCAAATCTCTAATGGAAGTCTAAATAACAGATTAAACCTGCTGTATCTCAGAAATACTTATACATTAAAGATTTTATATTTCTAAGATCTTTGTAACCTTCTGCAATCTTTTCTCTAAATGTTATTGTAACCACACTGGGCAATCTGAAATATAGTTGACACAGAGGATTTTGATATTCTATAATTTGAAGGCTCAGTAGGATTAGTTTGAATATAAAGCTAATTTGCTTTTGGAAATTAATCATTGAAGAAATTATCCAAATTAATTATTTGTTACAACAGGTCATTGGTGAACCAGTGTATCTGGTGGGCAACTCACTGGGAGGATTGGTTGCATTGTATTTTGCAGCTTGCAACCCTCACTTAGTGAAAGGCGTCACATTGCTTAACGCAACACCTTTTTGGGGGTTTCTTCCTAATCCAATAAAAAATCCAAGAGTAGCCAAAATATTCCCATGGGCTGGAACATTCCCCCTACCTTCAAGTGTAAAGAGACTTACAGAGTTGTTGTAAGTATGGAGTTATTTTTATTTATTGCTTCATTTCTATCTTTTTTGCTGACATAATTTCAATATTTTAGTTAAGAATTTGTATACAAGTACAGTTCATGCATGTTATATACTTATCCATTAGTATGTGAGTGATGATGAATAAGAAACTCTTCTTAATGAACCTAGTGTTCTTTGAAGAAGAAACTTTACAATACCATTAACAAGAACATCCTTCCATTAACTGAAGAAACTCTCATGCAGACAAAGCCACTGAAGTTTATTACCATTAACACTAAAATATGTACTCCAATGAGTAACATTGTTCTGGATGGTTTATTTTTTCTCCTTGATGTTCAGGATGAGTGTGTGAGGTATCATTCCATTGTGTTCATGATTGGTGAGAGTGAGTGTGCAACTCCAATCATATATTTTCCATATAACCTGACATTTTATAACCTTTTATCTTGTAGGTGGGAGAAAATTTCTGATCCTAAAAGTATTGCTGAGATACTTAGTCAGGTTTATGCAGATCACTCAACAAATGTAGATAACGTTTTTTCACGCATAGTTGAAACCACAAGGCATCCAGCTGCTGCTGCATCATTTGCCTCAATAATGTTTGCTCCTCAGGGAGAACTATCCTTCAGTGAAACATTATCCAGGTAGAAATTACAAGCTCTATTTGGTGAAACACTATCCTTCATGAAACTGGTATTAGATATGCATGAACTCACAAGCTAAGGATTTTCATGGTTTCTGCATTTTAGATGTAGAGCAAACAATGTGCCAATCTGCCTTATGTATGGAAAAGAAGATCCCTGGGTGGGGCCACTTTGGGGATTCCAGGTTAAAAAGCAGGTGCCTGATGCTCCATATTATCAGATCAGCCCTGCTGGTCACTGCCCTCATGATGAAGTTCCTGAGGTATGAAAAATCCTCTCATATCAGATTGAAAATTGCCTCTGCTCTTTTTGATTGCAATCTGAGACCATGAAGATATAATAGTTTATCAATTTTATGTGATAAAAAGCATGCATGCAGAATTGGATTATGGTACTACTACTATATGAGTGTGTTTGGTTTATCTGTTCTTTAAGTCATTTCCTCCTTTGTGATTGTCATGATCATAATCTCAATAATTAATACTAGAAGTTTGTGTGTAGATCATAAATTTCTTACTTCGAGGGTGGATCAGAAACCTAGAGTCTAAGGGTTCTGTGTCATTACCACTGCTTGAAGATCTAGAGAGTATGAAGCACACTGTTATTGATAGGGAGTTAGAATTTCCCAGAGAAGGTTCAAGAAGATCAGTGATGGTCAGATTTTTCGCTTCCAATGTCTCAGTTTGGGACAGGATAAGATCTTTGATCAAATTTCAATCAAAGCTCAACAATGTTCTGGCAGCCAAATCTCAATGATGTGGTAAACCTCATGGCATGTTCAAATGTAAATCAACTTTGTATGATAATTAATTAAAAAAAGTAGGTTCAATCTTAGGAAATTATATTATATGATTCAGAACCATCCCATATTCGTAACTTCAATTGACTGTGTTTTTAATATCAGATTAATGATTGAATTGATTAAGAACAGTGGACGAATTATAATTGAATCGGTAAAACACTAAAAAAACCTAACATATAATATTACATGTTTTTTTTTTTTTTAAGATAAAAATAAGCTCTCTATATCTGAAGTCTTAAACTGCTGCAATTATTGTTATTTTTTTTCTCAAAAGTATTTTATGTAAGTATTGAAACTTCATATTTGCTATTTAGGTTCTAAGAACAAGTTTCAAAATTTTTGTTTAAATTGTATTTTGAGGCAAATTAGTAGCAATTTAATTGTTGAAAAAAAATTATTTTTCAAATGTATAAGAAGGTTATAAAGGATCTATAAATTTTAAAATTAATATAAATTAGTGCCTAAAAATAAATTTAATATCAAATTGATCATTAAATATTAAATCCTAATAATAAAATGGTCTCACCAAATAAAATCCTCTAAAAGTTAAATGGATACTAACTTATACTTTCATCGGCCTAAATAATCATTTACCCCCTTTCAACTTTTCCTTTTTTCTTTTCTTCGTTACCTACCGGATAAAAAAAATGTTCCAAAGACTGAATAACATTAATTATTTATTACAAACTAAAAGTAAAGGTAGCAAAATATTTTGGTGTGTCTCTAAATCTCTCTTTCACACAATGTGTTATGAAAATCATTGCTCAAAACAGAGCTATGGTTATTAATGGTTCACACCCTGGTCTCATTACTCGTCTCTTGAACCTTTTAAGCTTTGTTCTTGTTTTCCATTCTTAAATATCGAATTATATATATATATATATAGATTTGATAAAATGAAATGTAAATTAGTTAAATTTTATTTAATATTT
>Ga0209489_102371_pt1 | contig 38426 bp, 11 predicted proteins | sample SiratrowhiteBW_FD_187527 | JGI IMG/M metagenome (GOLD analysis project Ga0209489, IMG submission 187527) | Root nodule microbial communities of legume samples collected from California, USA - Siratro white BW (SPAdes) (version 2) | ecosystem: Host-associated > Plants > Roots > Nodule | place...
TATATATATATATATGTGTGTGTGTGTGTGTGTGTGCGCGCGCGCGCGCATGTACTTCTTATTGGCGCTGTTAGACCTTTATGGTTTAAATATGAACTGATATCTGTTATATATTTGCAGAGTTTTTAGGTACTGAGTTTGACTTCAACAAATCTAATATGATGCAATTTTGGTCTTTAGTCAGTGCCTCAAAGAAATTTATTCAAAATACTGGTTTTGTTTATCTTAAGGACATTTATGCAAAGAAAAGGAACTTATTTCTAATGTTAAAATTTATTTATACTTGAAAAGTGGAGAAATTTCATTTCAATAGAACACTATTTTTCTATAGATTCCTCAATAGAACACTATTTTTCTTAAATCAGATGGTCTTGTAAGAGTACAATGTAAAATTCAATGACAATAACATAATGAGAATAACATGTCTCTTCCTCTTCATTTTTGCACTTTATATTCTCATAAAGGGGCTAAGCAAGGCAGCTGATCTCAAAATGTTCAGTAACTTTGCAGCCAATGCAATCAAAGACTTTTGTCCAGTCAGATCATGAACATTTGAAGATCATATGCAACTAATTCATCCCATGACCAATTCCAATAATCCTAAACAATAAAACAATACCAAAGATGAAGATAAGTCACCTGGATTCAGCAACAGTTTGGGACTCTACTTGCAGTTGTCTAGTTGGGGCCTGATCTGTGTTCGGTACATTGTTAATCTCATTAGGTTGTGGATGAGGATGATTTGATTGGGTCACTTGATTCCTTCGAGGAAACTGCACCCGAGCACTCTGGAAAAAGGAAAAAAAAAAAAAAAAAAGTCTACCTTTGCCAAATAATAAACTAGTATTGACAACCATACCAAATTTAGCATATGCAGTTAACACCAACTACCTTCTTCAAATATGAATTCAAGAATAGGGTGCAGTATATCAGCTTCTTACTTCACTATTCTTTCTAGTAAAAACCAAAAACTTATATTTTAAAACCCATATTGCTTAAATTACTTCACTTGTTTTCATAATCTGCTAAGACAGTAGCCTAGCTGCCACTTACTAATCAAATAATATATATCAGAATCATAAGGAAATCTCAGAGACTCTTTGAAGGTAGCAATAACCATGTTATGCATCCTGCAACCACAACATCACATTAATTGCCAACTTCAATATTAATTTTGAGTTAATATTAATACGGTACACAACATCTTTTAGTAACCATGAAAAGTCCATGCTCTAATTCTTGGCAAGTGAAGAATATAAGCATCTTGTGTTGTGACCTAAAACATTAATTAGTACAATTAAAAATTTTGATATAACTAATATTATAATAAAATAATTATTAAAATAAATTATAATTATAATAAATATATATACAAAAATATAGTTATAAAAATAATTTACTTTTTATTAATTATTGTAGTTACACAGTAAAAATATTTTTAGTCTTTCACTTATGACTATTAAGTAATTTCTTATAAATTACATAATTTAAAAATTTGATTAAAAAAGATTAAAAAACCAAAATAACTCATTTAAAAATAAAAAGATTAAGTAATTCACATGTTACGGCAACAAAGAAAATGATAGAAAATTTTTTATTAAAAAAGCTAATCCTAATCATTTAAATAAAAAAATAACTCAACAGTAACTATACTAAAATATATTAAAACTTATTAAGTAAAGTTCTGAAGCACTGAAGTTAGGCTACACAGTGAGATAGGGTTCGTCAGTGGAGATAGGGTTCGTTAGTGGAGAAACGATCATTCTGTTGCTTTGAAGCGTCGAGGCTTTGAAGAGCCGAGGCTCTGAATCGCGTTTGCATTTTTTCCTTTAATACATTTTTTCCTTTAATTCCGTTGTGTTGCCGATTATTTTCATTTCGTTGTATTTCAATTTCAATTTTGCACAATTTTGTAAATTTTGAGGATTGTGAGTAATTTTTGGCATAACTCTTAATTGTGCGCGCATGTGGAAGGGCATTGGAGGTGATATATCTTCGATTTCTCTGGTCGTTTCTCTTCTTCCTGGAAAACTTCTTCTTGAAAAGGTATTGTTCTTGGTATATGTTCGGTTTTATGTTTAGTAAATTTTCTTATGTTCGGTTTCATGATGAGTAATTTACTTTGGTTGGGTCCATAATTGTTTCTGAATTGAAGTTTTAGATGGTTTTATGGTGAATTTAAAGTAAACTTTAGATGATTGCTAAATTTTCTAGATTGGTACTGAATTCAATCTCCTTAAGAACATCTTTGATTTCAATATTGTAAATTAAAGGTGAAAGCAACCATCCAACACAATTACAAACAAACAGTAGAAAATGTAGAGATTAGTGCTCATAGCCAGGCTGGTGTGTACAACTTAAAGCCACAATAAAGAAAATTAGGTATGTGGGATTGAATTCTTGGTCTTTAATTATGGAAATCACAAATCATTTGATAATTGATTCATATTGTGCCACCAATGGACCCGCTGACCCTGAAAAGGTATTACCATATACAAACAGAATTAGTTGATGTAATCCTTTATGGTTTCAAAGTTTATTGAACAGTGAGAGATGTGGTTGTCCAACCACTCAGTGCTTGGTATGAGAAAATAGGAAAACTTGAGAAATGGTGCATGGTGGGACTTTGTTTGCTCCTAGTCTTAGCTAGGTCTATCGTTTTAGCATTTTTTTATTAGAAAGTGTGCTATAATTGTTTATCTTTTTTATTTTGTAATGCACAATAGAAAGAATATTGATTGTGGTGAATGGTGATAACAATAAGAGGAAATAAGGCTAAGTATGCATGTGATGCTTTGGATAATCATTAAAAGCTGAGCTGCATTCAAATTATTGGAAGGTTTGATTGCATACTATAGTGAGAACAAAGGACGTAAGTGGAGAGGGGACCATAACATATACCTAGATGGACCTTGATGGAGATGCCTTTGAGCTAAATTAAATTACCTTCTTGGCTTCATAGATTGTTACTGAGAATGATGCTCGGTTTATATAGCTTACATTGTTATGATTTCTAGCTTGTTTTAAGCACCATTATTCACTTAATCACCCACGGAGACTTTGTAGTTTGACAATCAAGTATGTCTTCATGTAGGGTGGATATGGTGATAAGTAAGTTGTACATGAAGATTGGTAGACCCTGAAAACATTGTTGACATATAAGAATCATATTATGTTACTCTTAGTATTAGTGTTTGTCTATAATTTAACCTGAGTAGATTATGACTTAATTATATATCATTAGTAGAATTTGTAAGTGTTGACTTTCACCTATATTATTACACACATCATGCTCTGCTAAAACCTTATTTTCCATTTTCTATCTTAATCACATGCAATCAAGCTTTTTCAGCTTCATACTCCCTCGTCATTACCTCTTTTTATAGATGTCTTTATCACAATTTAATCATCAAGTACTTCTTAATTAAATTATCCTTACCCCACAACAAAATTTCGAACACGTAATTCGAAATTGCTACCTTCAAACTGCTATTATTCTAATATCATCACATTTGCCGGGTTCGTTTATCACTATCTCTTTTAAAAGAATGCCACAGTCACTACTTTTTCAATAGAATTTCATTATCAATGCATTTCACTCATTTACAATATATATTTGTTTATAAGTGAAACTGTAAACAAATAGTATAACAAGAAATGGATTTGAAACGCTGAGTTGCAATTCTGCGAGAGATTAACAAGTTGACGAGGTTTTAGATAGTGGCATGGTTACATGTCTTTTTCTATATTTAATTATATATTTAATCACTAACATTATCTGACCTCATAATATCCTTTTTTTATGACTTTGAAAGTACTTATTACATGATTAATAACCTTAAGATACATGTAATTTTATGCTTTCTTCTTAATTTTACTTTCCTGTATTGATCCCTGTAATTACTTTCATTTTATTGTAGTCCATGATGTTAGTTATAGTTACAAATATAATATATTTTTTTATTGTTTATAGACAAGCTCAGCATTAGGTGGTAACTAATCTTCTATGGTGCTCCCAACACACAAGAAGGCCTTGTACTTCATCTCTGTGGCACTTTGCTAGCTGCTAACTTTCTAAGCACACAGTATTGTACTAACTGTTCTGCAACCCCATTCATCACTCTCATCATTCAAAACATCTTCCAACTACTCTTTTTATCTCTTTATTATATGCTAAATATTGAGTGTATTATATATTATCCAGGCACTAAATACATTTATTGGTGCTTCTGGCTTATGAACTGGACAAGAAGATAACAATTTTTTTTTTGGATAACAATGATGGAAAATTGATAAATCTAATTTAATTTGTTTATCTGTGTTCTATTTGGTCATTGCGCCTGTGATAGTTATGCTCCATTAGTCTTTAAGAATTTTTGCATTAGCATGTGTCACATCTCAACATTTGTAATAAAGTTATCTTTGATTTGCTTTTACTGATTATTTATGCAAAGTTGGATGGATAAAAATTCAGATCAATGGTTAATTTAACAAATGAGTGATGACTCTGATTGATTATGAGAAATGGTCAATGGTAAGTGAAGATTAGTTGCCAATTTCATATGAGGTTACTTATGGTTGGAGAGAATCTGTTGGAGACGGAGGAATATAAATTTCGGTTAGGTAGGATAGGAAGTGTCAATGAAGGCTTGAATGTTTTGTACAAAACAATGGTTCAGTGGAGAAAGGCATTTGGGAATTTTAGAAAATACTTGAGAAGTTAATTTTGGAGATACTAACATCAGTTCTTTCTTTGTAATGTTATTTCCTCAATTATAGGTTTTATCTGCTATCCCTTTTCTGTAAGTTTCAAGCTTCTGTAAGTTAGCTTTGTTTTTATGCCTCTGCTGCATAAGTATCCGAAACATATTGAGCATAATTTCCAGAGTAATTTTCTTTTTCAACATGGAATATTGGAGATTTAAATATGAAGTTAATGATGCCTGTAGTCATCTACATACAACTTATGAATCAAGACCTACATGTGAATGACTCTATGATAGCATGTTATCTTGAAATTAATTGAGTAATTACACCAGTATGTTGTGCTGTTAGTAATTTATCCTGAATTAAGATTCTATTCAAACATGAAGGGTCTTTTGTCTTCTAACTGTAAGAATTCTTTCACATTAATTATACCTTTCATTTCACAGTATAATAGTATGTTGAACATTTTTAGTTTATTTTAGATAGAGAATGTGTGTGTTTGTGTTACTACCAATATCACCATTGCTTTCAAAATCGATACTTTGCTCTGTACTCATAATGAGGTTTTGTTTTGCATAGGTTATAGTGTTAAATTTGAGGGCTTAATTGACTTTTTTCTGGAACATGTCTTCTGGAGTACCACCTCGACCCCCACCCCATGGTGATTACAAGGGCAAAGGCATAGCACATACCAAGAAGAGAAAATATTTGCTTAGAGTGAGTCTTGAGCATCTTTCTGAAACATCGACTGCTCCTACCACTACTATGGGACCCACACAGTCCGCTGTTGTGGGGCCCACACAGTCCGCTGCTTGGGACCCACACAGTCCACTATTGTGGGACCCACACAGTCCACTGCTGTGGGACCCACACAGTCCACTTTTGTGGGACCTACACAATCTATTGCTGCTACTATTTCAGCAACACATACACCTGCCTCAAGCTCAAGAGGTGCACCCACTCCTACATCTGCTGTTAACAAAGATGCACCATCAACATTTGCTGGCAATTTATATACACCAACCCAACAGCCAGATAATGATGTTGCAGATGACATTAATCTCCATAATCGACCGTCCATTGAACCTTACGGTCGAGGGTAATATATTATTTTCATTAAGTAAATTATATATGTAACTTGTTTGATTATTTGAAATGTTTGCAACAATTGTCATTGTCATTAGGTTTTTACCATCTAGAGTTGCTTCACAAGCTATCACAAAGTGTATTAAGCAACAATTTTTGGAGCCTTGGTCTACAGGGGGAGTAATACCAGATTCTAAAAAGGAGCACTTTTGGAACCGTTTTAAGGTTCAATATTTAGTCATTGAGTTGTATTACACATTTACTCACTTTATATTTCTTATCTCAATTTCATTTCTTAACTTTTACAGTCTAGAGTTCAATGGATGCCACAACATGAAAGTCAAATTCAGAGAAATTTTCACAGTAAAGCATCTCATAGACTCTCTGAGATGTTTAGAGAAGCTAGAAATGTAGGGCAAAGACCAGAATGGATTGGAGAAAATGTGTGGAGCGGTCTGGAAGCACATTGGAATTCTTCATTGTATCGTAATAAATGTGCTACAGCCAAAAAAATAGAGCATCTGAAAAGGGTGGAAGCTTACAGACAGTTGGTTCCATCACCACACATGAACATTCCCTTCGATTGGTATATAAACTCTATCTATCTATCTTATTTATCTAAGTTTAAAAGTTTTATATATGTAAATTAAGTTTGCAAATATGTATTAAAGGCAAAAGAACTTGGATGGTCTGTGTTTGTTGATGAGGTCTTCCACCGAACGCACACCAAGAAGGGTACTAAGGAGTTTGTAGATGAAAGATCCAAGAAGACACTTGTAAGCTGAATTGTCAAAATTTCTTTAAACATTTCCAATAATATGGGTTGATTTACTAATTATGTAATCTTTTGATAACAGGAAGACTTTGAGACTAGACTCTCATAGGCTAGATCAGAGGTTGGATCATCTCCAGATGAATCAGGGGAGGTTAATGCTACTGATCAAGCAGACGATGACATTCTATGGTACTGGACATATTATATGGTACTGGACAGATTGGTGCAACTTACTCATGTGGAAGTGAAAGTCTGAAGCACCAGCCATCAACCTCCACCAACAATCCTGAGGACATGAACCTCATTAAGAAACAACTCTCACAAAGTCTTGAAACAAATGACAAGTTGAGTATCAAGATTAAAGCCTTAGAAACAATTGTTAAAAGGTTCCTTCCTCCTGAAGCCCATGCATTAATAGTTGTAGACCAAGAACATCCACCATCACCACCACAAAACGAGCATCCAGAAGAGAATGATAAGCAGCAAAATCTTGACCACGAGCAAAATCCTGATCAAGATCATTCTTCTAATTATGGATGAGACTATTAGTTTTCGTTAGTAGTTTTTGTTATAAGACAATGTAACTTTGACGAACCATGTACATTTCTTTAGTTTACCTACACTTGGTTAATAAATTTGATTTTGGACAATAATATCTTTATGGTTTTGTTTTAAATTATATTGTTCAAATTTTGTTATTAGATACTATAATTATGAAAGCATGTGATTAAGTAATTCATCAGAAGGTGATAAAAGAACATGGATTGACTGGAAAACATACCGACGAACAAAATCTGTCGGTAAAATTTGTCATAGACTTTTAGCGATGGAATGTTTCGACGGATAGAGGCCGTCCAAATTCACCGACGGATATTTTTGACAGATATCTACCGTCCAAATTTACCGACGAATTTTTTTGACGGATAGCAGTCATCCAAATTTACCGACGAATTTTTTGACAAATAATATCTGTCGGTAATTACCAATGGATTTTTTTGACGGATGATGTCCGTCAGTATTTACCGACGACAAGCCATACTCCGTCGGTCAATTTTTCGACAATTAAATAACCAACGGCTACGTGTCCGTCAAAAATCTATCAGTAATATGTTGTTACTGACGGATAAATGATGTTACCGACGGATTTTGGCCGTCGATAATTCTTTTTTTTTTTTTTTTTTTGTAGTGTACTATTCCATTCCAATTTACACTTGTTGATTATGAATTTTAGAATTAAAATGTATGATGGGGTTATTCTATGTTAAAATAGATTTCTAATTTTTAGATTACATCTAAATGATATTGTTTTAGGTGATTTTCTTAACTGTCTTATGTACCTTTTAGATTTGATTCTTGTTCAATTAGTGCATTTTTGATTAATTGAGTTCTGTTTTAGTAGTCTAGAATTTCAAGATGTCTTTATCTCATCTGAGCTTATAAATCTAGTTTAGTTTTAGTTGGTATTTCATTTTTACAAAGTTAAAATTTGATGTTGAATATAATTGTTATTTTCTTTAATATGCGTTTTTAATTCTGTTTAGGATCTAAGTAATTTTTCTTTTCCAATTTATTAATTCAATTTTAATTTTTGTAGTTCTTAATCTCAAAACCACCTTATTAAGCGTAATTTGGCAAAAAATTAAATTTTTAATGAAGTCAATGTCTCTTGAGTTTTCTGAAATTTGACTTTGGTTACTACAATAGGACCTATACTACAATAGGGTGAAATCTAGTTTTAATTTTGAAAACTAGATGGAACCGAAGGTTTATCAATGTGTATATGAAATAAGAAGAGAACTAACAAAAATAATTAAAAGAGGAGTACTGAAAGCAAAACAACAGATAATATTTTTGCTTATAAAAATAATTTTTTTACTTTCTTTTTCTTTAGTACATGGTGTTTTGTGTGAAAAATAAATTTGTGAAATTTATTTAACCTTAACACAATAAAAACTGTGAATTCTAATAGTTTTGAGCATCAGTTTAAGATTTTAATGTTAGATGAATGAAACTGCAACAATTATTAACAAGAAAATTTTTTATTCAAAATAATAGATATTAGTGCAATAATTAAGCTCTGCCAAAAAAAAATATCTTTATGTTTATTTTTAAAAGGAATTGTTTTAAAATAAATAAATACGTAGAAGAAAAACTTGTACTTTTTTTTGTTTGTTTTTTATGGTTAAATTTAAATAACAGAGAATCTCTTAATTCCACAAAATACTTCAAAGATAAATGTTAATAAAATTAGAGTGCACCTCAAGGAGAAATTCATTTCAAAAAGAAATAAAAAATAAATTCCAATCAAGTGAATAACTTCAAAATTTAAAGTTAAGTTCGAGAAGTAGACTAGGAACAAATCAAACAGAAATCCAAGAGATAAGCACATGTACATAAATTAAATAAGTGATTACAAGTAACAAATATAGGAGTTCAAAAATATATAAATGAACTAGATTAATAGAGACATAAACACACTATTGAGACTCTAAATGGTTTAACGTATAAGTCTCATTAGACCATTTAATATTAGTATATTATTCATGTGTTTTTTATTATAACAAACATTATAAATGTCTTAATATTTGAATCATGTTTATATCAAGTCTCGCGGTCTAATTGGCTACATGGATTGATAATCTGAATTTAATTCATAAATAAGTTGTAATGATCAAATACTTTCTAGATAAAGAGTAAGTGTTTGAAATGTTACTGTCAACATTTATATTATCCGTATTTGGAAACATTTTTATGACTAATGATATTATAACTAGTTACTTAATGAAACAAGCCAATTTGTATGATTATAATTTATCCTATGACATTATTAATAATAAATAAAAATGATAAAAGATTAGTTTTATCATAACAATATAGTGATGTATTTCTTGATATCTGGTCATGCCTTTTGTTTTGACCAATGTCCCTAACACTTTAATGAGATTAATGAATGGTGTACTTAGAGATTACATGGGTAGGTTCGTTGTTGTTCATTTTTCATGATATCCTAATTTATAGTAGGAGTTTGTATTACCATATAAGCCATCTTGGACAAGTCTTAATTATTCTCAAGGACTACCATCTTTTTGCTAACCTTGAAAAAAGTACTTCTTGCAAAGAACGTGTATTTCTTCTTGGATTCATGGCACTTCTCTAAATGCATAGTTTGTTTGCAGGCTAAGTTTAAAATAATGTCTTATGAACTCTATACACCCCTCCCTATAGCTAGTGCCCTTTGGAATTATATAAGTTTGTTTTAGGTCTTAGCATCGAGGCTTGCTAAGTGATTTGATGAAGCCAACAATTTGATGAAGTCAACATGGATCAAAGCTTGCAAAGTGGATTGCTTGAAGCCATCATTGAGCTTGATGGGAGTTTTGGTCTAGGACTTAGGTTGGGTGTATGTGAGTGTGGTTTTGGTTCAAAACTATGAGTTGCATGGGATATCACTCAAAGTAAGCTCCAAAATTTATTTTGCTTAACAAATTATTAAGTGGTTCTAAAATGAGGATTAATAGATTTTGAAAAACATATTTTAAAGAGTAAATTAGTAAACTATTTTTTAGAAATCAGCTTACTGGATTTTTTTCCAAGTCACATAAAAATCAATCATTTGAATGATTGAGACAATCGATTGAGTTTTTAACAAATTTAAAAATCCAGTTTGCTTATAAAAAGGGCAACACGTGTTTTCTACAAGTAACAACGTACCTATGATTTTTGATTGATCAATTGTGATTTCTAAGATAGAAAAACATGCATACACCTTGAGAACTTGTAACATTAGATATACTTCAAGAAAAACCTCAAGAACCTTAATCTTGGAGCCTTACATTAAGTGGTTTTCGTGCAATTCTTGGTTTTACACCAAAACTAAGTCTTCTACATTGTTCTTCATCCATTTGTAATCTGTGTGTGTAGAAGTACTACTGTTTTCATTCTGATTTGATATCACTTGTATTGTGAGCGGTTTGGTTACAAATTGCATAGGTTTTGTAATTTGTAATTGTGGTTTTGATACCCAGATTGCATAGGGTTTGTAAATGGGTTTATGCAATAGGGTTTTGCATTGTATTTACAACTGTTGTGGGGTTCAGTGGGTTGTGTGCTGCTTGGTGCAATGTTGTCTTTCGGGGAGCAAGGGTATTGTGTTGTACTGAATTGATCTTGGTGATCTTTTTAGTGGAACTCTTTGCTTGTTGGCAAAGGACTGGACGTAAGCCTTGAGGAAAGGTGAACCAGTATAAATCTTAGTGGTCTTGATCTCTCTTTCTCTCTTCTTGAACGCTTTATCATATTTGTTCACACACTCAATTTATTGTTCATCGCACTCAATTGATTGTTCATTAAATTGTTGTTATATTGTGTTCTCTAGAATTGTTTTTACATCTGTTTAATTGACTGTATTAGTTCTTGATTATATTTGAGTGTTACCTGCTAATTGATTAAATCTCTGAAAACTTGTTTTCTTGATAAAATTGTTTCTTTTAGTTCAGTCTATTATATCTGGATTATCTTGTTGTGTGATTGACTTTCAGTTAACTGTTACTACTATTGATGTGATTATTTCTGTGCAGTGCTATATTTTGATTCTATTCAACTAGTTGCTTCTGCAATTTAATTTGATATTTTTGTTGATTACTGATCTGTACGCTTTAATCGATTTATTGATTGTGTTTGTCAGTTTACTGCTTCTTAACTGAATTGGTTTACTCTCTAATTTCAGTAAATTGTTTCTGTGTTTCAGTAAACTGTTTCTTGCTGTTTTTAAGCTCTGTGTTGTATTTCAGTTGATTGTTTTTGATCTGGAATTTATTTATTCTTTATTATGCACTTTTGAATCACATAGTTGATTGTTTCAATAAAGAACTTTCATCCGATACTTAAATACTTTCCATTTTTACAAAAAATTTTGAAAGTTCAATTCACTCCCCTTCCCCCTCTTTAAGTCGGCCTAATTTTGTTTTCAATTGGCATCAAAGCTAGGACTTGAATCCTATTCAAGTTTTTCGATCCATGGCTGAGAATAAACTACCTTTTTGTTGAGGCTGCATCTATTCATAGACCACTTATGCTTTCTGGGCTGAACTACCAGTTTTGGAAAGAATGAAAATCTTCATTGAATCCATTGATCATGGTATTTGGAATGCTATAGTAAATGATCCTTATATTCCTATGTCTTTTATGAATGGAGTGCCTGTTGAGAAATCTTATGAAGAATTGACTGATGCAGAGAATAAGAAAGTGCAATATGATTGTGTTGCGAAAAATATAATAACCTATGGCTTGAACCTTGATGAATTTTTCAGAGTATCTCAATGCAGCTCAGCTGAAGAAATGTGGGACATACTTGTGGTCACACGTGAGGTAACCACTAATGTAAAGAGAGCTAAAAAGCATGCACTGATCGAGGAATATAAATTATTTAGGATGTAGCAAGGGGAGACCATAGCTGATGTACAAAAGAGATTCACTCACATGGTCAACCACTTGATTGGACTAGAAAAGCAATTTGACAAGGAAGAGCTGAACATTAAGATCCTAAAGTGTCTAGATAGGAGCTGGCAGCCTAAAGTGACTGTTATATCAAAGACTAGAGACTTGACCTATTTTGGTTGTGGTAAGTAGGGACACATGAATGTGGATTGTCCAAGCCTTGTGAATAAGGAGAAGGGACATGAGAAGAAGAGTAGTAGATCTGTGAAGAAAAAAGAGCATATATAATATGGGAAGACAATGACACCTCTTCTAGTAGTTCTTCACATGAGGATGTTAAAGCAAACTTATGTCTTATGGCTGGACCGAATTCTGAGGTGAGTTTCTGGAAACCTATTTTCTTGATTAAATTATAGTTCCTTGTATTACGTATTAATCAGAATTGTTTTATTGTGATTGATCAGCAGATTAATGTGAATACTGCTTACCTGATTGTTTCTGGATTGTTCTGGAAAAAAAACAATTTAACTCAATAAATTGCTTCTGCTTCTAATTCTGGTTTATTTTCTGGTATTTGTTAATTGATATTACTGTTTGTTTCTTGTATACTGATTAGTGGTCTTTTCAATCTTGTTAAAGACTTTAATTGATTGAATATGTTCTGGAATTTACTGACTCTTTGTTGTGTATTTCTTAATCATCTTTTCAGTAGTTTTAATAAAGAACATTCATCCTACCTTTAACTATTTACCCCCCCCCTCGCGCCTCTTGAACTCGGCCTAAATTCATTTTACAAAATAGATTTGCCAAAATACTTTTGGTCGGATGCTGTGAGTATAACTTTCTATGTTTTCAATAGAGTGCTCATAAGACTGATTTTGAAGAAGACCCCCTATGAGTTATGTTAGTACTTTCACAAGACTAATGATTTGATGAAGCCATACAAGACATGTCCAACAAGGCAAAGCAAGTAAGCAATTGGATGTGGTTTATGTCTTGGTTTGGTGTGAGTGGGTTTAGGCTTGATTGACAAAGAACCTACGCATAGTCAAGGAGAAATCCAACAACACAAAGTTCTAAAAGTGTTTAAAAATTTTAAACTAAAGAGTTAGCCAAGTTTTGGATTAATCTGGTTTTTAAATACTGCACTAGGCTCAAATAAAGTGATTCTCGTTTTCATGAAATCGAGTTATTCGATGTCTGGCCGAACTGAATCAATAATTTTTTGAAAAATTGAATTGGCGTCTTTTCGTCTGTAAAAACAGTGAGGTTTCTAAAATGCGCCATAACACACATATGAAAATAGAGAATCATTACAGTAGAAAAACCAATGAGAAACACTTTTGTGAAATTGAGAGTTCTTGAGGAAAATCAATTGAGGCTTTTTGTTGAAGAGTAACGTTTGACCCATTCTGTGCTATTGGAGTTCTTCAACACTGTTCAAAGGTCTCTTCTGCGCATCAATCAGGAAGTTTTTCTTTACCATTCTTGATCCCTTTATGTATCAAGATTTGTGTAAATTGATTGCAAATATGTGAAACTGTTAAAACTGTGTATTGTTGTAGGCTATAGGTTTTTAGCCTGTGTGTGATTGTAGATTTGAGTGGGGATTACTAGGAGTAGGTGCTCATTAAGTGGGTGTTTGATTCTTACAGGGAGTAAGAATTTTGTAATTGTTTATGTGTAAACAATTGATTAAAGTTAGTGAAATTTTCTTTGCTTGAGGGGCAAAGGAGACTGGACGTAGCCCTTGAGGAAGGGTGCACCAGTATAATTGATTGTGTTCTGCTGTTCTTAACCCTTCTCTTTCAATTTTGTATTGTTCTTGCACTGCACATTATGTTTAATTAAAAGATTGAATTAATTTATGGTAATCTTGATAAAACTGGTTTAAGTTCTTTACTGGATATTGAATTGTTCATTATAACTTGAACTCGTTGTTGGTTCTGATAAATTTGTTGTAGTTGCCAAAGAAATCTTGCTTAACAGATTGTTTCTTTTCAAATTCTGTATTACATATAAGACTCTAGATCTGTGACTTTCTAAAGAATTGAACCTCTGTTTGAATTGTTGTAATACTGCAGAATTTGTGTTTTGGTTATGTATTCTTGGTATAACAGGACAATTGAATATGAATTCTGAATAATTCTCAAATTTGTATTAATTGCTGGTGTTAGGAAACTTTATCAGATTTGTTAACATTGACTGAAATCAATACAGAGTTGTGTTAGGTGTTTCAAATTGGTATTTTGTAATTTTTTTCTTCTTTGCTCTCATTTAAATTTGGAATTTTGTGTGATTCAGTTCTTAGTGTAATATTGCTTTTGAAACTATATGAACTTGATCTGCTTAAAGTGCTGTTGTGAATCTGGTGTGTGATTATGAATCTGCTGTGTGTGCTGTTTGAAAATCTCTATCTGCTTGTAAAACAAATTGGTTCATTCGTGGTTTGAATCAGTTTATTTCTTTACTGCACCTTATATCTTTGGCATCGAGATTCATTAAAGTTTTTCAAATTGCGAAAACTATTTTCAAAGGTCTAAATTGAATAAAAATATTTCAAAGTTCAATTCACCCCCCCTCTTGAACTCAGCCTAAAATGTTTTCAAGTTGTTTAAAGGTAGAAAGCCCAATATCTCTCATTCGAAGGTTTTTGGATGCAAAAGTTTTATACTGAACAATGGTAAGGATGACTTGGGCAAATTTGATCGAAAAGTTGATGAAGGTATATTCCTTGGATATTAAATGCATGGTCATGCAAGCACCTCTACAATGGTATGAGAGGTTGAGTAATTTCTTGCTGTCTGAAGGCTATGAGAGAGAAAAAACAAATAAGACTTTATTCATTAAGAAAGCATGCAATGATATTAATCTTGTACAAGTTTATGTTGACGACATTATATTTGGATCCACTAATGAAAGTTTATGTAAGCAGTTTGTGACAGCTATGCAGGGTGAGTTCGAAATGTCCATGATAGGTGAGCTCAACTATTTCTTAGGATTGCAGATCAAGTAATTCAGCATGGGACTTTTCTTAATCAATCCAAGTACTGCAGAGAATTGTTGAAGAAAATTGATATGAAGAACTGCAAGGAGACTGCTACACCTATTGTCATTGGATGCTATTTGGATGATGAGAAGAAAGGAGCTAATGTTGATCAAACAAAATATAGAAGGCTTATAGCATCACTTCTCTATCTTACTACAAGCAGACCGGATATCAAGTTTAGTGTTTGCTTATGTGTAAGATACCAAGCCAATCCTAAAGAGTTACATTATATGGCAGCAAAGAGAAGCCTGAAATATCTCAAAGAAACTACAGATGTTGGCCTATGGTATCCTAGTGAAGTGTCTTTAAATTTAGTTGGTTACTCTGACTTAGATTTTACAAGATGCAAACTTGATAGAAAGAGTACAAGTGGAGCATGCCACCTTCTTGGATCCAGTTTGCATTATTAAAAAATTGTTGAATAGTGACTGAAATTAGTGTCCAAATCACTATTAGTGACTGAATCAGTGATCAAAAAATTCGGTCACAAATTCTATCACTGATTCGGTCACTAATTTTGGTCACTCATTCGATCACAAATTCGGTTATTGATTTCAGTCACTAATTCGATCATTAATTCAGTTACAAATTTAGTCAGAAATTCAGTCATAGATAATAATAATAACAACAACAACAACAACAATAATAATAATAATAATAATAGTAATAACAATAATAATAATAATTATTATTATTATAATATTAATAATAATAGTAATTGTAACAACGATATTACAGATACCAGCTCATAATAATTAACTTTGTTGTAAAAGATATTACAGAATATTTGAAGGAGATTTGCTCTAAATCAAGTAAGAATTGTAGAGAATCATCTTTATAGAAAATTTGAATAATATCTTGGCAAAAGATTATATTTGGAGCCCATAGAATATCTCCACATAATTATAAACAAGAAAAGTAAGATAATATGCTTAAAATCCAAATTTAATTCAATTAAGGTCCAATTAATCCTGATTGAGTAAATCTTATTTAAAACAATGAATTTATTCTCAATTATAGTTTAAGAAAGTCAAGGTTAAATACTTTAAGCGTGAATAAAAATATACTTATCAGTTCATTAAATCGTTTACTTCATTTAACCACTAGAGAGTCAAACCAGCTAATGCATATAACAGTTATACCATTTATTGTATGTAAAAATGAAAGGTTTGTATAAATAACAATTAAGGTCCAACTAGTTAGATGAATTTCAATTAAAATAGTGGACTTATTAAACCCTAAAACCTAAACACCAAGTTTCTAGTGTCTAAGTGCGAGTTGCTTTTTTACATTCATAAGAGTTCTATATTGTGCTTCTTCTTTTTTTACATTCACAAGTTTATTTCCACCGAAGTAAGTTCGCATTGACACCTATACTCAAGCCAAACAAACATTATCACTTACACTTAAGCCCAATTCACATTGGCACTTGCATCTGAAGCTTAGCACAGACTAATACATGTATCTCAGCCCAACTTAGCTGGGGACCTGCATTTAAGCTAGCTTCATCTAAAGCCCAACTCAAACTTTAACCCACATCTAAGCCTAACTCTAATTGTCACCTACATCTAAGCCCAGCTTAGTTTAGCATCTGCATCTAAGCTCAACTCAGATAACAGCCACACCTAAGCTAAGCATAAATTGACACCTGTATTTATGCCAGTTCTATCTTACATCTCCATTAGAGTCCAACTTAGTATGAACACCTCCATAAAACTCATCTCATGATGATACTAAGATTTATACATTCTGTTTCTTTTACTACCTAATATGAAAACATCAAGTTTTTTATATTATATAATAAAATCTAAATAAAAGATAAATGAAAATATTAAAAAAATATATAAAGTCGAATTAATTTTGAAAAAAATTGAAAAAAATAAAATATATTAAAAAGATCAAATTGAGAAAATAAAAAAATACCTTTTATTTATAATAAAAATGTATTTTCTTTATTTAATTTGATAAAAATTTTAAAAAATTATCAATTGTAATTTTTTTAGCTTAAATATAATTAAAAGATAAAAAATAATGACATAATATCTTTCAAAAAATTGTTTATTTTCGATAAATGTGATTTGTTAATAAAAAATCATCATAACGGTTTTTTTTATTGCTGCTCACCACCCATATTTTGCTCCCACTTTTACTTAGTGAGCACCCTTTTAAAAAGAACTAGCTGAGGGGAGAAAACTAACAGAAAAAAAGGACAATTGTTTCATTGCTTCCTATACTTAATAAATGTTCAGTATGTCAACAATCTCCTCAATATTTTTATTTTAAAATTTATTTATTAAATATTTTTTTCTCTCATACTGAGTTACATACACAGATAAGTGTAATCAAGTAAAAATCTATTAACTTCTTTATAAATATTAACAAACTTTTTTGATAAATAATAAAAAAAATCTAATAAATATTAAAAAATATATATATTTTTTCAAATAATATTGAATTAATTATAAAAAAACTAAATATTTGAAAATAATGCATTAAACTGAATTTTTAAAATTAATCATCTTAACAATATCTAATATTATTTTTATTATTGTTAAAAAAATATATACAAAAAAATTTTATGTAAATATAAAAAAATTATTTAATATATAAAATAACAAGAATATTATTAATATTTTAAAAAATTATTAAGTGCAAGAAATATTTTATATTATAAAAAAATAAAGAGGAGAAAAAAAGGGAGAAAAATGAAAAAAATCATACAGGGAACTCCATCACCCTCTACGATAGAGGCGTCGCACCGCCATTCACTTCTGCTTCTCCTCCACCACTATCACCTCTCCCAACGAGCTACGGAGACTGATTCCAACCCGTGTTTGATCCAGGGTGGCAGTTATGCCTCCAATGCCGCTCTGGAGATCAAGAGGGGGTTGAAGAGGAAGGTGTAGGCTCATTCGCAGTGTTTCTTCATTTGAAGAGTGTGCCTTGTTTTTGGTTTAACTGCTTTAGCCCACACTATTCATGATTCTAAGGTTAAACCATTCCTTAAACTTGTGGTCAATTGGCTAAAAGTAATTTCATCGATTAAGACCTATATAATATTATTTTTGCATTCTGGGACAACGTATAGGTTTCCATGCGAAATCCTTCAGTGTTTTTTTTTTTTTTTTTTCTTCAATGACAGGTGGTCCATGTTTTTTTTTTTTTTGTTTTTTTTTTTTTTTTTTATCTTCAATGACAGGTGGTCCATGTTTTATCTTTATTTGTATTTTTTTATTTATTTTGAATATTCAATTCTGATTTGGATTTGGGGATTTCATTTCTGAGCATATGTATGCTTCAAATCATTAATTAGTGACTAAAAAATTATGTCACAAACCAAGAAATGTTTGTTCTATGCTTTTCAAGCTCTTTTTTCTTATATTGTAGTTGCTCCATGCAAGACTCTTTTATGCTTTTCTTCATTAGTCTAATTTATTTTTAATATTTATTTAAGTTAGTGTGTACTTCACATTCATATATGTTAATATAATTTATTTTTTATATTTATTAAATTTAGAATTAGTATAGCTAACGCTAATATTATTTATTTTAATATTTATATTAGTATAGACTAAAACAATTGTAATTTTATTTATTTTTAATGTTTGTTTAAAATAATATTGATATAATTGACATTATTATAATTTTGTAACATTCATTTTGGTTTGTATCAACTAAGTCAATACTAATCTTATCATTTGTGTGTCTCCATGACTAAAGTATGAGTCATAGATAAGTTTTACTCTAGGACAGATAAACACTGACTTTGGTATACATGTTGTCATGATTATAAAGTCATATTTTATGCTTCAAAATTTTATATTTTCACACTTCTAAGTTGATTCCGATAACATATGGGAACCTACCCTTAACACCTGAGATTCAATATTTGCATCCCATTCATTCAATATTTGCATCCCATTCATTGCTAAGATTGATGAATAGATCAATCACATGTTGTGAGTGTGTCTTTTCTCTCTTATGGGCATAACAATCACAACTTTCTTTTTTTATGTTCTTCGTTCTTGATTCAGCATGATAACTCATCGTAAGCTACTAGAATAACCCATGAAAAAAAGAAAATTATTTCTTTATTAATTAAAGGTGAGAAGCATAAACTAGATCTTGCTCATCGAGAATGTCAATTTAGTTTGAAGCCATTTGATAAAATTTTAGATAAAAGAAGCAAAACCATAAATAATACCTAAATAAAAATAAATGTGTTACACCACATCCTCAACTCTAACTTTAACGATATTTAGAGTCAAATTAATTGACACTATGAGTATAAATTCGACTTAATTAACATAATATAAAATCAAATTGTTCATAATAAATTAATCTTTATGATTTTAGAGTTCATTACATCTACTACACAAATAGGTCACTAATTATTAATGCGTTAGTTTATGTTTGTTAGTATCGAGTTTCTAGTGATGTTAAATATTTTAATTATGAAAAATTCATTTTCATTTATAAATTTAATTTATTTAATTTATAAATTTATAAGTTTTATTTAAATTTTAGTCAATATTTTTCCTTACTTAAGCCTAATTTGAAGAAAAGAAAAACATGGTTTACACAAATCGTGAACGAACTTTCTTGCCGAGGCGTCCTATGTCAGTGACAAGACAAAACGCGAGACCAAGTTGGTCGTCACTGTTCAAAACTGGTTTATAAATCGAGAAACTCCAGTGAAAAAACAATGGAACTACTAACACCTTGAAGTATGGGTTTAAGATATTTACTTTGATCGCCCACAAGGAACTTTATGTGTTTTTATAGTGTCATAAGGAATAACTTGAATTGTGAGTTATAATAAAAATTCTTGTTATTTAAGAAAACAGGAAAGAAAGGTATTACATTTATATTAAAATAATGTAATTTTTGAATTTTGTTTCAAACTAGTCCTTGCTATATTTATATTAAATATATTGTAATGTTTATATTAAATATAATATTTAATTATCAATTTTAAATACTGTGTGTATGTATGAAAAAAAATTATAGATAAAAGAGGAACGAACACCTCAAAAAAAAAATGAAAGATAAGAGAAATATACAATTACAAACAAATTTATTTTCATCCACCTCTAAAGTATATACTGATGCTTATTGAAATTATGGTTACCAGTAATAAAAAAGGCATTTTATGTCTCTATAATTACATATAAATAGTAGTGAATGATTGTAATGTCCCCTTTTAATATATCAATAATTTTTAACAAATTTTCTTATAATTATAAAGTATAATTAAAGATAACATGTAAATATAAGATGCATATATCAAAATAGGGAATCCATATATAATTTTATAGATAATCAATTGGCTAGAATAAAAATATTCTCAAATCTGTTCCTTCAAGTTTACGTACAAATATTTTTAACTAGTTTTCATTCAACAGTTCATTCCCAATTTGGTATGACAATGCTATGTACAGACATTTTCTGCTTTGTGTTTGGGCTTACGAGAACACTCAGTTCATAAACAATGAACATTGGCCCTAAATAACCTTCCAAAGATATAGAATAAAAATATGTATAAACAAAACATTTCGAGAAACATGATTAGAAAGACGTTCAGGTGCACTTTAGAAAATTGATCTCCAATCTATTACTTCTAACCTTCTTCAATCAAATCAATCAAAAGACATCAAAGACGCCTCAACTTATTCATATAATTAATGGTTGTGCATCATATTTGCGTGTTATATATGCTAAGTGATGCCCATCTCTTTGAACAGGTGTGTTTTAAAGACAACTTTACCCCCAAAATAAATTTAAAAATACCATCTTTTTAAGTATATCATGTTATAATGATTGTATTATTGTGCTAGATTCAGATAATAAAGTTGCTTTTATATTGTCATAATTGATAAGATTATATCGATTCGCGTATTGACAGAACCTCTTTTCCGCTGCAACAGTATTATATCAGGTTCCTCATACATAGTTTGGGCCTGTCAAAAACATATTTTAATGATAATAAAACGCATTTTAAGTTCTTGTATTTTGTGTTTATGTCGGCTTATAATTTATTGAAACACAAAGGAATGGAAGAAAAATATTAAAAGAATCATTATTTTTAATGAAGTTGTTTGTTCTTCATCTTCTCCTAGTTAACATATCAAATAGAAATAAGTTAAAACTCACATTTGTAAAATTTTAAGAGATTATCTAATAGAATGCAAGTTAATAATAAATTTATAATATACAATGTTTTGTTTTAGTAATTATGATTAAGATATTGTATTATTTTTTATAGGATTTTTCGGTGGAGTAAAATTTACAGGCAAGTTTTGTGTGTCAAGGAAGACATGACACATTAACACAAGCTATTAGCATAGAAGAATACTCTGATTATGTATGGATGGTTAAATTTGGTGTGGAGTCAGATAGTATTTTGGAGCAGCTCTCCATTCTAGCTCATTTGTAAGTCCACAATTAATGGAGGCGCTAACTACTTAGCTCACACCCCAATTGACCAAACAGATAAGGGCACATGTCACAGATGAATTAAGGTGAGAATTTGACCAGAAGCTTGAATCCATGAGCATCTCATAGCAGCAGACTCTTCTAGAACAAGATGTAGTACCTACAAGTGGAAGTGTTAGCACAAAGAGAGATGTGCCGCTGAGGATGAGGAGGAGGACATAAACATTGATATTTCTTATCGGTGTTGGAGGAGATCCTACTCGTCTGGTAGCGATTGGGAGAGTGTACCTTGCAACTTCGACGATCCACACTGTGCCACTTCACGATGATTTTGCTAGAGTGGTCATTGAAAAAGTTAGACATGCAAATGTTGAGGTGTCAGTGCCCACATCAGAGGTTAGATTAGTAAAGGAGACACTTGGGACATTTATTGCGTGGCGTACACATCTCTTTAAGGTCATTTCAAAAAAATATCAAGTATATTGTCATAATTTCTCTTCATATTATTTAAATTGATACTTATTGTTATTTAAATTGATAGATTTTGTTATCTTTCTTATAGGACCATGGGAGGAAAGAGAAATCACCATCTTGTGTCATTCCTTAAGAAAACAATCTTTGGTGTAGACAATTGTGGTATACCATTGAACATAGCAAGACGTCTTTGAAATCATCCAAGGAAATCAACTGCTCCATATTGCAATCATTCAGTTATGGATTATGTAAGTATACTTTTAATGTACACATCTTTAGATGTTATTTGATGATATATGTTTTATGAAACATTTTACTAATATTGATATTAACAATGTAGGTACATAAATCAATTAATTTACAACACTTGGAATCATGATATTTATGGATTCCTTGAGCCACAAAGCATACAAAGGTCTGAAAATAGAAAAATGGAATGCCAGACTTATATAAAAAGATGGATTCAAGAATTCAAAAAGAGGATTTACTTGGCTGCTGTTATTTATGTGTAATTTGCACATCTTTACACTTACATCTTAAGTAATTCAGAGAACATGAGTAATGAATTGACTATTTTAGGTTCCATTGGTAACTGATGCTTATCTGTCTCGTGGACAACACTGTAGTCTGATTTTTGTTCATTGCATCACAAGCCAAGTTTGGATACGAATACAATAGTACAAGAGTATGATTTAATTAACAAATAATACATTATTGTTGTTTTTATAATATAATGTAAGTTACTTATGATCTTTCTTTTTAGTGCAATTAAAGTCACATAACCTACATTGGATATTTCCTAAGGTATTTAGTTCTTCATTAAAACTATTAAATTTGTTTTTCACTTGTTTAATGATTTAACTTTGCTGAAATTGTAGTGCACCAAGCAACAGAAAATTTTGAATGTGAATACTATATGATGCATTGGATGAGGACTATAGTCCGTGTCTATATCACTGACTCTTGGAAGTAGTTATGAAAATGTTCAAAATATTCAATGATCTTAAAGTTTCATATGATGATAAGTAATAACACTATTTTTCTATTTCAATTTTTTTTAGATCACGAGCCATTGGAGAATCAAACAATAGAAGAAATTTGAATGGAATGAACAAGATACTTTATTGCAACTAGAAATAATAATTGATAGTGTATATTGTTAGATGTACATTTATTAGATTGTTAGTTTTGACATTGTAAATAATATTGATGTTAGAAATCATAACTGATATATAGGGTTAAATGTACATATATAAATTGCTAGTTTTGACATTGTAAATAATATTGATATTAATTTGTTTATATTTACATATGTTTTAGTTTTGGTTTAAATACTATTTTTTGTAGTTTCTATTGAATGTGAATATCAATTGAATTATGGCTGGAAATTTACTAATAGGAAAATTGAATGAGGTATAAGGAAATAACACTAAATCAAGCTGGAATTTTATTATAAAAAGCGTCACATGTTACATTGGTTATGACTTTAACCGATATAAAAACACACATATTACATTGGTTATGACCTTAACCGGTGTAAAAACGCACATAGTACATCATTTGACCGATGTACTATGTGGTCCAAAATGTTTTCAGTGTAGGAGATACTACATCAGTTGCTAGAAAAACCGATGTAGTATCCACCTTTTGCATCAGTTGTCTAGGAAACTTATGTAATAGGTCTTGCCTCTGTGAATAAAATTGAATGAGATATTATATCGATTGGGACCCACAACTGATATAGTATCTACTTCAGCTTCAAATTAAATGAGATATTACATCGGTTGTGGCTCTCAACCGATATAGTATCTCCTCCCAAACATCTCGTTTTCAACACCTAAAGAGTACTTTGGATTAGTATTTTAAATCGGTGATTTATCAATCGAGGTAGTATTTGAACATACTACATTGATTCTAAAACCGATATAGAAAGTCTAGGACTTTATACATCACCTACGTCAACATTGGTTATGAAATCAATATAGAATGTCCTCGAGAACCAATCTAATCTCTTAAATGGTGTCAATATTGATCTATAAACAATTTCAAACTTGCTTGAGTATATTAACTTATCCATCGTTTCCTCCATTGATAGTGAATATTGATCTATAAACAATTTCAAACTTGCTTGAGTATATTAACTTATCCATCGTTTCCTCCATTGATAGTGATTTGAAGGAGGGCAGCCTTCTACCCTTAATATTAAAATGTTTCTCTTAATTCAGTCATAGTTTTCTTCGTTAGTGTTAAAGTGAATTAATACTTCGAAAGTACTTTGATGCCAAATCCGTAACGAAACAAAGGTTCCGTCTTCCATAATTGATTGTAGATCATTCCTTTAATATGTGGATTACCTTTGTTTATTATGTGTGGTATGTTTTGATGCTGTGTCCTACCTACTACATCATGTTTAGTGGCGTGAGTGTGACCCACATGTTGGACCAATTGCTGGTTTCTTAGCCTTAATTTTCTGGTTTAATTGTTGCCTCCTACACTAGAGATAATCGCAGGGCACTCTTGAACCTATGGATGCATGTCATGTTCTTGTTTCACAGGTTCGGATTTAACACCCACTATTCAATTATTGAAAATTGAAGGTTTGTGAGAGTGGAGAAGGTCTCCTCTTTCACTAAATTGATGCTGCTTTGAGTTGTTTCTGGATGCTTTTCTCCTAAAAGTTGCAAGTGGGTGTCTTAAATTTGAGAAAGAGTCATACTTATAAAATTTACTTCGAGATTTAAGTTTTTGATTATTTTATACGTAATAAATAAGATTGAACTTATTTCTTATGCGTCCAATATCAACCTATTTATAAACTTATAATAAATATTTACATAAATTTGGATAAGAGTGCTTAATCTTCTATTATCATAATAGTAGAGATTATTTATTATATTTGATTACAGCTTAATCTCGTACTTAGTCGGTTTTTTTATAGTATTTTCTAAATATTGTTTTGGTTATACAACATGCAAATGATCTCGACCTTGACTGTAGAGTTTGAGTTAGCAAAATCTGAACTTCAAGAATTATTAGAAGGAAGGAAAGGAAAACAATGAGGGAGGCCAAATGGGTGTTATCTCATGTTCAAATTCATTCCAAAGATATGGTTTTGTCAATTCCGACAAGCTATAGGATTTACATTTTCATAAATGGTTGAATTAACGATGAAAATTAAAGAGAAAAAACAAACAACCACAAGACATTTCTTTTTCTTGTATGGTCCTAATCCTACCCTTATGAAGGCATGAATCAAAGGCATGGTTGAGTTAGATATTTGATTATTTAGTGGACCACCGAAACTTGGATACCACTTCCTTCTCTTTCGCCTTCTTTGCGGAAAAGACCTTTGACATTATCAAAACGTTCTTGACTCTTTTGCACCTAGCCAGTGGGAGGTGAATACCCTTTTATAATTTTTTATGAATGGCTTTGCTTTTTTTTCTTTCACCGAATATGAATCCCAAGATTCTCCACCACCTTCGTTATCTTTGTTGAAAAGGACATTTCTGGTGAGAAAGCGTTGCCGGCAGGTTTTTCCTTTGGCATTTTTCTATGGACGGATAGCAAAGCAAAAATACAAAGAAAAACTGATATACCGAATTTATTACCTAAATACTTGGAGACAATGAAGTGTACCTAAAACCTTTTCGTGTCAAGCTTTGCTAGGTCTCTCACTCTTGAGAAAGATAAGAATGGAATTCTTCTCATTGGTTTTGCAAGAATTTTTGGCTGCAGATTCCTTCAACTTTACGTTGTATTCGTATAAAATTCTATCTTTTTGTACTAATTAAGGTTTATTATAGATGGTCAAATAATTTTCTCATTTGAATTCAAGCTCATCACTTTATAAATGTTGTTTATATTGATTGAAAAGGGGAGATTAATTTCTCTAACCTCTATTTTATCTTTAATTGTGTATTTCAAAATTTAATATGTACATTCATCAAGAAATTATATTTTAAATGATAATAATATATTCTGAGAAATCTGAAATCTTGAATCCCCAAATTGTGATATATCTCCCACGCTGAGTTATCAACTCAACTAGAGCGTTGCCATGCCATGAGTAGACTAGACCTTTTATGTTAAAATATTTAGGCTAATATGGCATATAACAGTTTGACGTTCATGTAAATATCGGATACTAATCTACAACAAATGTAAATGGGTATTAGATAAAGAAAAATTATAAAGCAATGTTTAAGTCAAACTATATGATATTTGATGTAAATTTATGTGGAATCGTCTAGTTCAAAGTAAAATCGGATATAGTCCATTTTGATATAAATTTACATTAGACATTACATAATCCAATGTAAACATTGTTAGTTTTTTTTTTTTTTTTTAATTCAGTTGATTTTGACTTAAAATTAGAACTTGAAATACATAAAAAATTTAGATATATATACAATATAATTCCAACATTTGTATTAAGAGTTAAATAAAAAAATCAAATGTAATCTAAAAATGAGTTAAACAACATAGTAAATCTAATTACACTATCTATATTAGAGAAGAAAGACTTTTCAACGTTCTCTTATTTGCTCCATGCCAGGTTAGAGAGATTGATCATTAAAAAACTTGAAATATTTGATTTAGGTTATTATAAAATATTCATAAAAGTAAAACAAACTTTGACAAATGTTGAAATATGTTGTTATTACCTCTATCCAAGAATTAGTATGGGTCTCATCCAATACATGATATAGTAGCTACATTCAAACAATCTGCTTGTATATTACACTAAAATGAGAAACAAGTAACAAAATTATTTTCATACAACTTATAAATAAAATAATTATTGTATGTATTAAAAGTTGTCTAACTTTAGGGTATATATATTGTAATGAACTTGTTCTACTCTTTCCACTTAAAATATGTGTCAACCACAACTCTAATTACAATAAGGACATATTTTACTTTTACAATGTAATGTAAAATGTTAAAGTTACCCTTCTAATAATCCTTGTATTTCTTGATTGGGTTTCTTTAAAATGAACAAAGCCGCACTATTATGTAATCCTTATGTATAATTACAATCATCTACCAATAAAATATACATTGAATGACAAATAATTAGTTATATAATTAGCTTAACTAAAAAAATACAGGTTAAAAAAAACTAACCCTCCAATGTACAAAGCCAAGTATATATGTCTTTGTGATTCACTCATCCATGTTTGCAAGTATAGATGGATTTGAACCTTTGTGCTTCCAGAATTCTGGATGGATTGAGGCTCGGTATGTTAGATTTATCTTGTTCCACACTCAATTTGTCCATATACCTAACACAATGAATTATCAGTTAAATGTAATTATCATAATATGAAAAACATAAATGAAAATATAGCATACATGGTTCATAATTGTATCACTGAAATATAGAAGTTAAATTTAGAAATTGTAGAAATTAGAAAAAAAACTTAAGCAAAGTACAAATTGGATAATAAGAACTTGAGAGAGTTTTTGAAGGCTTAATTTGACATATGCACCTCACATAGCTTACTTAAGTCTTCTTTGGCTCTTCAAGTTTCAAACTCATTCATTGAATTTTCGTCCATAAGTGTGCCACCCATGTAATAATTGCATTCATGCATTTTGGTAACTACCTAGTGCATTCTTCCATGTACATGCATCCTAGTCATCCTAGAGTAATCATCACATTCATGTATTCTAGAAACTACCAAGTGAATCTCCCTAATTTCAAGGGATTATTTTAGCTTAAACATAGTTAACTAGAGTTAACTTTGATTATCATTTTTTTGTCTTTTGGAGCTTCTCCATGACCATGCCCTCATGCTATAAATAAAGGTGCTTTTCTTTATATTTTCACAACTTGAATGAAATGAAAAATCTTTTCGAAGATTGTTGTGAGAGCATGAGTTGTGTCTCTACTCTTTTCTTTTGATTCTTATATTGAGAAGTTTTCTCAAGTGGTGGATCTTCCTTCAATCATCCTTGAAGGTTTTAAATCTTGAAGGTGTCATGTTCATCTCATCTTCTATCTTAATATGTTTTCTTTTCATGTTGTTTCTGATTTTCTATACTTGTTTCTTCCATTGTTTCACAATTGTCGAATGCTTTTCTCATCAATGGCTCCTTATGTTACACCTATTCTTGTTCTTTCTTGGAGAATGAAAACAACAACTCCTCTAGGGTTGGTCTAGATCTTATAAACCTTCTAAGGTTCACATCAATGTGCTTAAAGCCTCCCTCACCAATTGAATTGTATGGGTAGAGGAACCAAACAACCTCATATCGAGCTTCATCAACTACTATACTTGTGTCCAATCGGACTGTAAAGGCACTTTCGCACTGTGTAAACACTCATATTTTTTTTACAAAGAGTATGACAAGTTAGAGGGAAGTAAGTGTTAGCACCAAGGCTAAGCATGTGATTTGATGAAGTCAATATTGTGAGCACCAAGGCTTAGCATGTGGACCTGATGAAGACTACCTCATGAAGAATCTGTTGGAAACAACCTGGACCAGAATTATTCAAGAGAAGACTTTGTGCCAAATATGAAGATAGTTAGGTGATTAGGTCTTGGTCCTTAGTTGGATTTGTGTGTTGGTGATTGGCTTAGTCCTTAATCACTAATGGCATGATTCATCACTTCTGAGGTGCTAAAAAGATTCACAAATATTTTTATTAAAATTGTTTTTAATAAAAATAACCTAAAATGTTTTTGCTGGAAAAAAGTTTTTCAATCGATTGAATTTCTAAAACAATCGATTGAATGTGACAGTTATTTCTGTTACAACTGAAATACAGTTATTGCTGTTACAACTGAAACCTTTGACTGGGTCAAACTAACGGTCAAATTCAATCGATTGAATGGTTTGTTCAATTAATTGAATTGTGACAGCTAAGCTGTTTTTAAAACTGATTTGGGTATTTAAAGGCATGAGAATCATCACTTTCAGAATTATCAAAACAAAAACTTTCGAAAAGCATTCGTTGAGATTTTCTAAGAGAGATATTGCCCCTTTTGTGCGATCATCATTTTGGAAAAGCTTTTCAAATCAAGAAACCTCCAAGAACGTGAATCTTTGAAGCATCTTTTGAGTGAGGTTCTTGCGACTTTGGTTCTGGACCAAAGCTAAGTCTTCTATACTTGATCTTCATTCTTTGTAATCTGTTTTGTGTAGAAGTACTCTGTGATCTCTTCTGATCCTGTTGATCTGTAATCTGTTTGCTGTTTTCAATTACTGGGTTTGTAATTGAGTTGGTGCAGTGGGTTTCTGCACTTGTCTCGCATCTGCTGAGGGGTTCAGTAGAGGGTGAGTACTGTTGGGAGCAGTGTTGCTTGCGGACTGCATGTTTTGTGGTGCAGTGGGTTTCTGCACTGGTTACACACTAGCTGAGGGGTTCAGTGAGGTGTGGGTTTACTGTTGGGAGCAGTTTGTAACTTGCTGGGAGCAAGGGATTGTAAACTAATCTTGTGATCTTTTAGTGGAAATCTTTGCTAGTTTGCAAAAGACTAGACGTAGCCCTTGAGGAAGGGTGAACCAGGATAAAAATTTTGTGTTCTTGCTTTTCTCCCTACTCTTCTTGATTCCTTTTATTCACTGTTGCCATCACTTAAATTGACTGAATTAAAATCTGTTCATACTGTTGATCATACTCTGAACATCTGTTTTCATAATCAACTGTGATTCTGGATTGTGTTTGATTTATTGGATTGTGATTTAAACATCTTAAATCTGGATTAACACATTTATACACTGTAAACTGTTTTCTAGGTTTAACTGATTTCTGGGTTCATCTCTGATATTTTTCGTTGTGCACAATCGATTGTTTACTGGACAGTCCAGAATTACATAGTCAATTGATTGAATAAAGACTTTCATTCTCTACTTCAAGAACAAATCAGATTTGCGAAAAGATTTTGAAAGTTCAATTCACCCCCCTCTTGAACTCGGTCTAAACCTTATTTTACAGTAAGTGTATTTTTCAACAAACTGTGGATGTAACTCAAAACGTATACCATGTCAACAAAATCTTGTCATGATTTAACTGCATCTTTTGTGTTTCCTTCAATGTTGAGTAATGGCCCAAACACTATGGCAAACTTTTTTTCTCCAATGCATCATATCTATAAAGTGTCTAACATCTAATTTGCACCTATAAGGAATATTAAAGAATATTGATCATTTATTCCAAATGTTTTTCGCAGTCAAATTCTTTTGTGTCTTTCCAAACTTAATGTTAATGTTCATTACTTACTCATACTTGGTCACCATCGTAGGGTGTCAATGCAACTTCATCTTTCTGGTATCCACTAAATGCTTTCTACAATATAGACATGGATGACTATGAACAAGAAACTTCAGTGCCTGAGGGGCACGATCCTTTGTCCATGCTTTAATTGGGTATAACTAATGTTTTCTTCATATATAGGAACACGTAATGACATTTCAAACCATAACCATTCAAGTTAGCATACGCTTTTATCGTGAAAAATAACATTGCACACAACCTAAAATTATCTTCATAGTATGCATCAAAGAATTCACTCCTGTTTTCCACAACATCTTCAAATCATCAATCAAGGGCTTGACATACTCATCTATATCATTACCTGGTGATCTGTCATCATAGACAACACGTTATATTTTCTTTTCATGCACAACAAAGGAGATAGGTTGTAAATCACAACCAAAAGTAGTAATGAACTGTGTGTACTACATAAGTTCTCATAAAAATTCATACCATATGTAGCTAGTAGAAGTCAATATTTTTTTTTTTGCTTTGCACTAAATTCTAGAAATGTTTCATTAGTTCTCTTTTGTTATGGAGAATCAATTGGATGTCGAAGAAGTTTGTCACATTTTTTACTATTTGCATGTCCTGCCAAGTATTTTGCACCCTTTTATATGGTAAACAATCATTTAAACCTAGGTATTATTCACAAGTACCATAACACCTTAGAAGAGGAACCCTCTTTTTCTTCCTTACTAGTACTTATATTAGGTTTCTTTTTAAACTATGATAACCCACATGTTGGACATACCCTCAATGCAAAAAACTCATTTTTGTACAATACACAATCATTAGGGCACACATGTATCTTCTTTTGCTTCAAACCCAGTGGATATAATATCTTCTTCACCTTATAGTTACAATTAGGTAACATGTTATCTTCAAGAAGCATCTGTTGGAGTTGATGGAGTGCCCATTTGTATTTGATGAATCCAATCTTACCTTGAAGATTGTTGAATATTGAAGACTTAAATGTGTTTAGTGTGTGTGTTTTTGTTTGTATATGAATTTCTCTCTAGATAGTTTGATCATTAATTACTTGTAAGAAAGATGCATCAAAAGTTTTTTCTTATTAACCTATCTTAGTGATAAGACAATTTAATTGATTAAAAGTTGTTTTAATACACTAAAAAGTTCTTATCTGAAGTATGAAATGGCTCTAGAGGATATTTTAATCAATTACACTGTTACTTTAATATGTTATAATTACTCCAAATCATGAGTAGTTTTTGAAGTTTATTTTAACCTATTAAAATAAGTTTTTAATAAATTAAACTCTCACGATCTTTTAGAATGATTGTAATCATTCTATTTTAATAGATTAAAATAACGATTAAATACATTCTTTTCATGAGTAAGTGATTAAAAAATTAAAACGCGCTTTCAATCTATTAAAACTAATGGGCTAAAATCTATATAACTCTCTCATTCCGATATTTTACACTAAATTTGAAACTTCAAATTTAAATTCATTTTCAAAGTTGAGAGAGAGTCATTACTAAGCTAAAAAAACATTTCTTGGAGCTTTCTTTGAGTGATTTCAAGATCATTCTTTTCATGTCAAAGGGAAACATTGCCTTACACTTGAAAATCTGATTTTATGGTTCTTGTTGTGGTTTAGATGAATTCATTCCATGGTATCTTTCAATTCTTTGTGTGGTTTTTCTGTTTATGGATAAGGTTTCCAGTTGCAATGCAGTAACAAGGTGTTATTGGTTTAAAAATTCACTCTTGTTGGGGTTCAAGAGTTGAGTTCTTATTAAGTTTGTATTTGATAAGTGTTTGTAACAACATTGTCATAGTGTGGTTAGGCAACTAGTGTAGCTCTTGAAAAGGAGTGAAGCAATATAAAATTAACATGTATTTCTTCTTCTCTCTCTTGTAGGTACAATTGGCTCTATAATGGGGGAATGTTGAATGGAGCCTTAAACTCTTTTTGCAGCAGATAAAAATAGAGTTTCTAGTAGACCGTCTAGCTAATCTTCTAACAATCTCCTTGTAGAATGATTTTTTGTAGAATCATCTAACAAATCCTCAAAAAGGAAGAATAGAGTAAACAACAAAGCATGAACAATAACGATAGGAACGAGAGATCAACACACAAGAATTCATCCTATTTCACTTAAACTCGGGCTACATCTAGTCACCTAAAGTAACTACTTCAGAGCTTTTACTAACCAATACACTTAGTTACAATGAGTATTCTCACCTCTCAAGGTTACACCTTCTTAAACTCCCCTTGAGATTAAGAACACTTAAGAAAAACAAAGAACGCTCTCAAAGAGAGCACCAAGAAAGCTCACAAAGGTATAACTTCACAATGTGAAGAATTATCATGGTTTAACACTCAACCCAAAAGACTTGATGTTGTAATAGCTTGACTATATACTCACTGTAACTCTTGTATCTTCAGCAAGATTACTTGAAAAACTTGAATATCTTGGCTTGCTCTTACATTCGTTCTTCACCTCCAATCCCTTTATATACCTTTTGAATTTGTTCTTTGATACTTAAATTGATTGGTTAAGTTTGGATTTTGCAATATCTTCATATCTTCATCATTTTTGTGATAGACACTCAACATAGAAAGTTTGGATTTGCAATCTTTTAATTTGTTTTTGCTTTTAATTTGTTTAAGAAACTGATTCCAAAGTATTTACAACATGGATTAGTAAAAAGAAATTAAAATATAATCAGATTAAGAATTTTAAATTATTCAAATTGTTTTTGTTAAAAACGATTTAAAGGTATTCACAAAAAAAAAACTATTTAAAAATAGATAGATTTTAGAGATATAAACAAAACAAAGTCAAATAGAGTAATGGAGATGTTCAATTATTCAATTCATTTTTGTTTAAAATAGATTTAAAGATATTCACAATATATGATAGCTAATTAAATTTATTTAAACAGGATAATTCAAAAAGAGATGATTAATGTAAACAAAAATGAAGAAGTGCCTAAGGAAGAAAGAGGAGAGAAGCTTAAAGGAATACAAACAAGAAGCACAACTAAGAAAGATGAAGATGAAATAAAAGGAGAATTAACAAGAGTAAGGGAACTTGAGAATGAAAGGATTACGCATGAGTAATTCTTAGTTTTTGGAGGAACTTGAGGGAAGTAAGTACTCAATGGTTACTACTTTAGAGACCATAGTCTAAATTGTAGGAATTGAGAAGTGTCTTTTGAAGGTTCTAAATTAGCACATAACGATCACTGGGCACACAAGTTAGTTAGATTTTTCCATTTGACTCTTTAAGCTTTCAAGATACATTCATGACTCTTAGAACTCCTAAATAGGCACCACATTTGCTTCTCATCCTAGTCGTCATTTGTAATCATTACATTTCCCTAAGTTTTAGAAACTACCATGTGCACTCTTTAATTTCAAGGGATTAAGAGGTGTTCAACATAGTTAAGTGAGTTAACTCTTGATTAGCAAAGTTAACTTCATTTTTTGTCCCTTCTTCTCCCCATGATCGAATTCTCCATCCATAAAAGGAGACTCTGCCTCTTGTAAAACACACATTGGAAATTAAATGAAGTCTCATTTGTGAGAATTGTAAGAGTTTGAGTTCTTCTCTTTTATTATTTTAGTTCTTATCTTGAGAAACGTTCTCAAGTAGTGAATCCTCTTGCTCTCATCCTTGAATGTCTTGATTCAAGGTGGCATGTTGTTCCCCTTTTCTCTCTTTAGTCCATTTCTACTTTCAATTTTTACTAGTTCTTATTTCATTATGCATTTTGTGACATTGCCAAATGAAACCTTCCCTGTTTATGCCAAGTTTCTCTGTTCCTCCATGGTCATTTTCTTCTTCAAAATCTCTTGAGTTTATCAAGATCCTAAAAACCTCATAAGATCTAAATCAAGTGGTATCAAGACCTAGAAGTTCGACCCATTCTAATGAGGTGTTCATCACAATCCAAGTAAGTGTTCTTCAAGAATGGGTATGATAACATTTATATTTAGATATATTCTTGCTTTTCTTTCTTGTTTCTTTTGCCTTTTCTTATTTTGAACATGGTTCTTATTTTGTTTCATTAGTTTACTCCATTAATCAACTCATTGTATCCACATCATCTTGAAATATGGCCAAAATTATTTTTAGGCAATCAGTATGATGTTGATGCTTGGTTAATTTTAGGTTTGGTGTTCTTTTTGTTTCTTTCTTCAAGTTTTCTAGAATTTGTAAAGTTTTAAATATCTTTTTGAAACTTTTCTTAAGATTCAACATGTTTGGAAGATTTGAGACCTATAAATATTAAGATTCAAGTGTTGTAATACTTTTTTTGTTTGTTCTTTTGGAGATTGTTTTCTAGAATCTTAAACATAAAATGAATTTTTATGGGTCTTGTTAATCTAAATTTCTGAGACATCTAAAAAAAATTTGAAAAAATCAAAAGAAACAATAGCCGAAAGGTAAAGCAAAAAGCTCTTGAAAAATGGGTAGTTCACGAGTAGCTTTGTCTTAAATTCTTGAATCAATTTTCTATTTAACTTCCATTGGGGTTGCACGATTTTTTTCAGCCATTTTGTGTGAGTTTTATATTTTTGAATGTGCATATCTTCAGTGCCTTCCATGAGAACATTTAACACGATTCCAATGGGTAAAGTTTTTGCCTTTCTTTGTTTTTTCAAGCTTTTTCTTGCATTTTTTTGAGTCAATTTGTCACATAGTTTCTATAATTTTTTGGTGCCTTTTTCTTGAATTTCATTTTTCAATTTCTTTGTTTGGATTCCTTGTAGTTTTGTCAAATAATTTTCAGAATTTTCAATGTTTAGTGCATTTGGATTTGCTTCCTCTTTCGCTTGATGAATATTATTTCATAATTTGAACTTCTAGATAATTTTTTAGATAACTTGGACTTCTCTTGAGTGGTTTGAGTGCAGCAAACCTTTCATTTTCTTACAACACTTTTAGACGTTAAAAACACTTGAGTGTAAACACTTAGAGAGTGATTAGGATATTTTTTTCTACTAACCATTATTACACTTCTTTTGGTAGTTTTTGCACCTTTTTTGTTGAATTTTTTTGTAGGTTTTCTTGAAAATTTTGAACTTGTCTATAGTCCTAACGAGGAAGGGAGCGTGAATATAGAGACGCAACAAGTCACTGTTGAAGAACTTAGGCGAACTTAGGCAACTCTAGGAGCACAAAGGTTGAAGATTAGAGAAAGAAGACATTCTAAATCTTCTACTCATTTTGAGAGTGATATGAAATATTTTTATCTAGCATGAAGAGATAGAAGAGAAAGAAGACATCACACAAGAGCTGCACATGAGGATAAATTATGTACAAATAATGTTAAATTTACCAAATTCGTAGGTGGATCCGATCCTAATGCATAAGAAGAATGGGAAAGAAAAGTAGACCAAATTGTTTTTTCTTATGAACTTTTGGAAATGGACACTATTAAATATGTTGGTTTATGTGATGGAAGCAATATGCCTATAAGCACTTGGAATGAATTTAAACTTTGTTTGATAAAAATTCCTACTCATTATAAGAAGGATTTGATCCTTCAACTTCAAAGGTTAAGACAAAGATCTAAAAGTGTTGAAGAGTATTATAAAGAGATTGAAATACTTCTTATTAAATGTGACTTGGGTGAAGGTTTGGAAGAAAAAATGGCTAGATCTTGAATGAGCTAAATCAAGACATCCAATATATGGTAGAATTCCAATATCATGATTATTTGGAGGATAGTTTTCACCAAGCTACCAAGGTGGAAAAATAAATCAAAAGGAGAAATGCCTTTCAAAGATATATTGCATTGAACTCTTCATACAAAGAAAAGAAGGAAGAGAAAAAGCCACGACAAGGTGAACATTCTAAACCTCCTCATTCTTCTTCTTCCTCCTCTCACTCCATGAATCATATCTCTTCACCCTCTTCATCAAAACCCAATTTGAAGAAAAAAATTAAAATGTAGAATGTTTGAAATGCTTGGGTGATGAGTACACATTTATTCACATTTAGAGTGTTTAACCTTGGTCTTCTTAGATTGTAATTGAGAATAAATCCATTATTTTAAACAAGATTTAACCAATCAGGATTAAATGGACCTTAATTGAGATTATTGGTTAAGCTTGGACTTTAAGCATATTCTCTTACTTTTCTTGTTTCTAATTGTCTACAGAGATTTTGTATACTCAAATCTTTTGCACTGATATTCTTCAAATTTTGTACAAATGATAATCCTCTGCAATTCTTACTTGATTTAGAGCAAATCTCTCTAAATGTTTTGTGATATCTCTTACAATAGGTCTAGAAAGAATATATCTACAAGATAATCTATGATAAAGATAGAAACATTTGAAAATTACAAAAATGATATCTGAGACAAAACTTTGTATTTGAATTTCATGAAGAAAAAAAAGGATTATAAATAGTCTTTAGAAGGAAGAAGCAGAAAACACCATAGCGTAATACACTTTCTACCTGGCTATATTTCCTTTTAGTAATTCTTTTGTTTTCATCTTCCTTATGAAAAACTAAACTCCTTTGAGTTGGTTCTCTTATCATTTCTCAATGAATTATGAAGTTTTTGTTTAATAAAATTTTGTTCTTAAGTTCTCTTTAATAGTTGTGTTTTACCATTCGTCTTATTGAAATCTATTTTATGGAAAAGTAATTATTTTTTAATATGTGTTGAGAATTCAATTATTTTTTCTTAAGTAGAGTTCTTGTTAATTCCATTAGTCTTAATCAATCTCATGAGCACTCAATCAAGAGGTAAAAAATAAATATCTCATTGAGTAGATGTTTGCACACAAGGTGATTAGTAAATGCTTGTTTTCTTATAAGATTTTATTAAATTTGATTGTTGCATGTTTAATTGAATTCAACTTGGTGAAGAGAATAATCTTAAGAAAACCAAGGTGGAATTTGCTATGAAAGAACATAACAGTCAAAGTGCTTTCTTTACAATTTTTACATCGTGTACTTTATTTCTCTACCCTTCAATCATAAACCCACATTTACTTTATTGATATTACTAATTTTGTCTGCTCATAAAGAAGTTTTGAGCACTAAGTTATTGGATTTACTATTGCATTCATTGGAAGATGACTTGGGGTTAACTTAGTCATATCTATACTATAATCTTGTTTGGCGATAAATGGTCTAGCACAACGTTCAACAATCTAATTTGAAATTCTTTTCATTTGTTTGTGAAATGACAACCATTATTAATCTATAGACATAAAGTTTTCAATTGTACTAACAAAAAGGTTATGGTGATGAAGAATGGCGAGATAGATTCCGAGTATTCTTCTTCTTCGATCCATGAGATGAAAGTGCAAATATACCTCATATAGAGTTTACCTACAATAGAGTAGTTCATTAGACAGAGAGGAATGTGCAAAAATATGTAAGGCATGCAAATAAGGGAAGGAAAAGTTTATATTTCAACCTAAATATTGGGTTTAGGTTCACCTAAGAAAGATTTCCAAATCAAAGGCGATCCAAACTCTAGGCTAGAGGAGATGACCCTTTCCAAGTCATAAAAATAATATACAATAATGCATTTCCTTAATGAGTATGGTGTTATTCATAACTTCAATATTTATTATTTCTCTCTTTGTGAAACATTTTTTTTTTAAATTTGTGGATGAATTCCCTCCAAGAGGGTGGGGATTATGTAAATAAAGATGGAAAACACTTGGAGAAGAAAGAGGAGAGGAGCTTAAAGGAATACAAACAAGAAACATGTTTAAGAAAGTTGAGAAAATGAAATAAAAGAGAGATACCGAGGAATGTTAATTAGAGCGAGACTTAATATTTTATCAATTTAATATTGTTTCTTTGAAGCATATCTTGTAAGAATTAAATGTTATTTTTGCTTGAGTTGATAGTCATAATCAACGTTCACCAAGTCAATTGATCAATTACTTCTATCATCATCATCATAATTGTTAGTCATAATCAAAGTTTATTTTGCTTGGGTAAAGATTTCTTATTTGGAGGAATGGGCCCTTCTAGATAGAGATCCCTCTAGTTCTTTTCTTGGAGAAACTAAAGCTTTGAAGGCTAGACGCTAGGTGATATCCCTAAAACTAGTCCATCCTGTTAGTATTCTCACAATACTAAATGGATTTGATGAAGCCATACAAGACAAGTTCAGCTAAGCAATGGCAGCAAGCAAGCAATTGGATTTTGGTCTTGATTTGGTGTGAGTGTGTTCGAGATTGA
>Ga0209489_102372_pt1 | contig 38422 bp, 20 predicted proteins | sample SiratrowhiteBW_FD_187527 | JGI IMG/M metagenome (GOLD analysis project Ga0209489, IMG submission 187527) | Root nodule microbial communities of legume samples collected from California, USA - Siratro white BW (SPAdes) (version 2) | ecosystem: Host-associated > Plants > Roots > Nodule | place...
CTTGAAACGCACAGTGGGTTCTGTGTGGTTTCTTGATCTGCTGTAGGTTCAGCAGGGATTACTGCGGAGAAGCAGTGGGTTGCTGCAGGTTGCAGTGTTTGTAAAACTTGATCTGCGGATCATTTGGTTTTAGTGGAAATCCTTACTGTGAAGTAGGGGACTGGACGTAGCCCAGTTGGGGTGAACCAGGATAAAATCTGCAGTGTCATATCTTTCCTAATCCCTCTCAATTCTTGATGAATCTTTGCTGGTCTTGATACAGTTTACTGTGTGTTTTGTATTTTCAAGAAAGTGATTCAAAAGTATAAACTGAATTAAGCAATTTGTTCCTAATAATGTTTGAACAGTTTATAAATCAAAAGCAAAGTCTTTACAACAGAAAAACTTGAATTAGTTTCGAAATACAGTTTACAATTAATTGTGTTCACTGTTCATCAGTCAATTTTCCAGAAAAACTATCTTTGTGTAATTGGTGAATTCTTAATTGGTTTTCTGGTACCAGACTTAATCTGATTTTAATTTCGAATCAGTTTGACGTTATTAATTTGCATTTGATCAAAATCTTTAAGGTTCTTGCATAATCAGTACACTGTCTGTTTCTGAATTCTAATCTGGTTTTCAGTACACTGGTTTTCCAGATTTTATATTTGTCTGCAGTACACTGATTCTGTGTGATTGGTGTTAATTGTTTGAACCTCTGCAGATTGCATTATAAGTTTCTTTTAAGAATTTGTATTCATACATTAAAAAGAAAGTTTGCAAAAAGATTTGAAAAGAGTTCAATTCACCCCCCCCTCTTGAACTTAGGCCAAATAATTGCTTTAACATCGTCTTTAAAAACAGTGAGTTTTCTAAAATGCTCCATACAACACAAAGATGAAAATAGAGAATCAATACAGCAGAAAAACCAGTGAGAAACACTTTTGTGAAATTGAGAGTTCTTGTGAAAAATCAATTGAGGCTTTTTGTTGAAGAGTAACGTTTGACCCATTATGTGCTATTGGAGTTCTTCAACACTGTGCAAAGGCCTCTTCTGCGCGCCAATCAGGGAGTTGTTCTTTACCATCCCTTTCTGTATCAAGATTTGTGTAAACTGATTGCAAATCTGTGAAACTGTTCAAACTGTGTATTGTTGTAGGCTATAGGTTTATCCTGTGTGTGATTACTAATTTAAGTGGGGACTACGGGGAGTAGGTGCTCATTTCAGTGGGTGTTTGATTCTTACGGGGAGTAAGAATTGTGTAATTGTTTGTGTGTAAACAATTGACTAAAGTTAGCGAAATTGTCTTTGCTTGAGGGGCAAAGAAGACTAGACGTAGCCCTTGAGGAAGGGTGAACCAGTATAATTGACTGTGTTCTATTGTTCTTGACCCTTCTCTTTCAATTCTATATTGTTCTTGCACTGTTTATTGTGTTTAATTGAAAGACTGGATTAATTTCTGGTAATCTTGATAAAACTAGTTTAAGTTTTCTGCTGGATATTGATTTGTGCATCGTAACTTGAATTATGTGTTGGTTCTGATAAATCTGTTGTAGCTGTCCAAGAAATCTTGCTTAACAAATTGTTTCTTTTCAAATTTTGGATTACATATAAGATTCTGGATCTGATCTGAAAGTTGTTCTGTACTGTTAGGTATTTGTGTTTCTGCATACTTGAGATTTCATTACTGTAGTGTGATTCTTGACACTCTTACTGCAAGAGTTGTATCTTTGTTCTTGTGTTGATATTGAAATTGATTGATAATTGACTTTGGTTTGATTAATTTGCTGCAAATTGAATAATTTGTTATACAGCTTATCTGTTTTACAAAAAGTTTTCAAATTGAGATTGACTTTAATCAAATCTGATTTAACATAAATTTTAAATCAAGTCTTAAATTCTTGTGTAACATTCTTTATAGTTGACACTTTATATTGTTTCATTTCAGTATATGCATTTGCTAGTCTGATTGAGTAATTCTTATCAGCATTAGCCACTTCTTATACTAATCTTTTGAGGATCTGCAGCAACCCCCTGTGCAGAAATAATATGCCCCAAGTACTTGATATTGGAACTTTCAAAACAACATTTCTTCTTGTTCACCCATAGGTGGTTCCTCCTAAAGATCTCAAAAACTTGCAGCAAATGATCCCTATGATTGTCCTTGTCGTGACTATATATTAAAGTGTCATAAAAGAAAACTAAAGCAAATTTACGTAAACATGGTCTTAATACCTCATTCATCAGTGACGGGAAAGTAGAGGGGGCATTTGTGAGCCCGAATGGCATCACGAGGAATTCATAATGGCCCTCACGTGTTCAGAACGCAGTCTTGTGGATGTCTGTTTCTTTCATCCGAATCTGGTGGTAACTAGATTTCAAATACAACTTATAGAACACCACAACACCAACTAATTCATCCAAAAGCTCTTCAATAATAGGAATTGGAAATTTGTCTGGGACTATTATCTTATTGAGTGCTCGGTAGTCAACATAGAACCTCCAGCCACCGTCTGGTTCTTGAAAAATATCATCAAATGTTGCAATAATTCTAGAGTCTCAGTTGTAGTAGGAGAAATAATGTTATCTCCATTAGAGCAGAATAAAGGAGCCATCAAGAAACCCTCTTCATTGTTTTCAAAGCGTTTAAAGCCATCTTTCCTGATGCATGACTACTACTGAGGCTGGGGTCCCCCTACAATGTTACTTGGGACTCATTAGGCATCCAGCTCAATGTCAACTGCTGATAGTCGCCTTCAAATCTGCCTAGGCTTGCCACCCAGCCAACACCAAACACTACCTCCGACCGCCCGAGGTCCATGACAAGGAAGTTTGCAACTATGGAAACACCTTGCACTATCAGTTTGACATTTTCACAGCCCCTAACTCCTGGTTCAATAGCATCATTCCCGACCTCAACTTGAAATGGTCGCATCTGGCTTAATGGTAAACCTAGGGAGGAGACGATGTAAGTGGAAAGGAAATTGGCCTCCGCCCCTGAATCCACCAACACAATCACCTTTGAGCCCTGGATCGTGCCTTTAGCCTTAAATGTGTGATGAGGTGTGAACCCCCAATAACTGAAAGGTGAAAGATGAAGAGACATAGTTTGTAGATTAAGAGTAGAGGGTTCGTCTGTGATTTCTTCAGGTGTTGGTTTAAGCTCCTCCTCTTTGTCAGCATCTAATAGCTCCAAGTGTTGATAGTGGTGTTGACATGTGTGGGATGGATTCCACTTCTCCCCACACCTGTAGCATAGACCCATGCGTTGGTGTTCAAGCCACTCTTCATTTGAGATCCAACGAGAATTATGCTTTGGGCCCAATGAGCTAGACATTGTGATATGAGTGACTTGGTTCTCCTTGGGTTCTAGTGGTGGAGAACGTTCAAAGTAGGAATTAAAATTATTGGACCTAACACAATTCTTACCTCTATTGAAACCTTCACTAGACTTAAGGTTTGCTTCATGTCGTTTTCCCTAGTGGCTTCCACCTTCCTCTCGCCAAGCTAAGTTTCTCACTTCGACAACCATTGCACGATCCATCCATGCTTGTAGGGATTCGAACTCTGCCACATCTAGTTTCGACTTAATCATTGGTTTCAACCCTTCATGGAACATACATAGTGTCTCTCCACCCAAATTTCTGTGTGATCTGGCCACGAGCTCAAAATCACGCCGATACTCCATGACAGAGCCTGTCTGCTTCACCTGCAATAGTGGCGCCAAGGGATTTGATGCCGCTCCTAGTTTGAAATGTTTCATCAAGTCCTGTTTGAAACGGAGCCAAGTGTGAAATGTCGACTGAGTCTTCCACCACTTGAACCACGTAAGAGCCTTCTCCATTAATCCTAGCGCCACATAATCGAGCTTCTCCCCCATTAGAATGTTTGACACCTGAAAGAAACGGTCCATTCTCAGTAACCACTCGTTTGGATCTGCTCCATCAAATGTTGGGACCTCTAATTTGCATCCCCTATCACCCCTGTAGCGTGGGTTTCCGCGATTCTATCCTCCTCCACCGGGATTCGCAATTTGAGAGGCAGTGTCCTTCTCCTCCTGATGCGGCTATGTACTGTGATCATGCTGTGGTAAATGCATCATCATATCGTTGAGCCTCTTTAATATCGTCTCTAACATCTGACTATGGTCCATCATTCATTTTTTTAACCCGTCGACACGTTCCTCCATTGCTCCTGAGCTGCGTGTCACAGGTTTGAAACCCAGATCGAGTATTTGATACCAATTGTAAAGGTATTTGATAATAATAATAACACAATAATAGATAAAGGAATAACTGAATAATATTTCAGAGTGTATTTGAGTTGGAAATTGGAAATAACATATGAACAAAGATGAACAGATTTGAACATAACAATAAAGCAATAACAAAATCCTTTTCTCCTGGCTTTCGAGAGGCCAGACTCTCCCTATTCACTCCACTATCCAATTTTCTTCCCCTTCCTCTCTTTCCAACCCTTTATTTATAAGTATAACCCCACATTTTACCTGTACTAACTCCCTAATAATAACTTTTATTATATTTTTTTTCATATTCCTCCTTTACACTTGATTATGTAACACGTTTTAAAAATCTTATAAGTTATGAAAAATTCTAATAATAAATTACAAATAAAACATATCTGTACTAATGCTAAAATTTAAAAAGAGAGAACATACGCATAAGTAACTATACTATATTACTTTGAGAAAGATGTTTCTTATAGGGTAAGTAAGATGTTAAGAATAAAGAAGATAAAGAAGAAATCAAATTACAACAAGAAGAATCAATATTAATCATTAGATTTTGCCCCCAAATAATTAAATATATAGTTTTTTAAGCTAGCACATGCCATTACATTTTCCACATCAATGTATATATAATTTCATGATTCATATTTTCTTATAACTCTCATGTAAAAATTATTTTCTACTCAATACACCTCTATACATACACCAAATTTTTTTGTGATTCGTATTTTATTATAAGTCTCATGTAAAAATTGTTTTCTACTCAATATACCTCTCTACATACACATCTAAAAATTTTTGGAATGTAATAAATGTATATATAACTTTTAAGAAATTCAAAATATTTGAGAAGCGACAACTTTATTCACTTCACCATGCACCACTTGAGGACAAGGTAATATTGCGAAAACACTAATAATGATAATGTGATTATGATTACTATTATAAAAATGTAACAATACTAAGTACTGGTAATAATAGAAATACTAATTCTAGCAAGAATTAGAATAATAAAATAGAAAAATTATCCTATATTATTTTCAGTCTTAATATAAGATCTCTTAAAATAAAAATACTACGCTAATAAAGTATAATAAATAATAAATACAATAATTGTCTTATCTTATTACATTCATCAACAATAAAAGCTGGTCAAAATAAAAATTAAGATTAAATATATTAGAAAAAGAAAACTTTGGACACTGCGTGCAAGTGGTGGCTCATTTGTTCAACTAGTTATAATTTCTTAATCCATGTATATGTCAAAATGAGTGACCATAAAAAATTTTAAATTTAACAACCAATAGTAATTGACTACTATATTCTTGTACGACCATTGGCAATTTCTTTTGGACATCACTTGGCGGAATAGTTCTTATTGACCACTATGTTAACATATACTTTCGCACTCAACTAAAGCAACCATTGATTGAGCAAATGATAATTTAAAATATTTTTTGAGACAATGACATTCCAAATCCGTATTAATCTATCATAAAATAAACAAAAGAGTGCATCATAAAGTGGCGTCTAGAATGACAAATAAAATAAATATTTTTTTACAGTACTGTTTAAAAATATAACCATCTTACAACTGTTTTTCTAATAAAATATTATATTATAATAATATAATAATTGTTTAGTTTTTCTAATAAAATATTATATTATAATAAAATAATAAATTTTTTAGTTGTAATATGAATGTAAAGAAGAGATAACTGTCAAAACGTATAATTGCACAATGAGTAAATAGCAGTTATGCATGCATATGGCCTTATTTTACACTTCAAATTAAATTCACCTTATACTTTACCATTATACTTTATTAGTAGAACTAAAATTTTTTGTGTTCACTTGCACTTGCATTAAATTATTTTGTCAATAGTTTAGCATGCATATGTTTTCCACTGCCACTAGCGTTTCCAAAAAATCTATTTCCAAAATATTAAAAATGATGTTTAGTCATGAGTAGAAGTCACAGGAACACAAATTAATCTTTAATTGTTAGGTTTAGAACATCGTGTGCTACTTCTCCACGGGAAAATGCTGTCTGTTGCAGCAATATTTTGTTCTGACATCGAAGCTGGAAATAATACTCGTCATATCATATATTATACGGTACTAAAAATTAGGATCTGGTGAAGGTCCAAACACGTGAAGTCTTAAAAAAGATTTAATATTAATATATTATTATAAAATTAAAAATATTTAATTTTAAAATTATTTTTAAAATTATTTTTAATTAAAAATTAAAAATATCTTAATTATATATCAGTATCATAAATATTTTCTTAATGAATAAAAATTATAGAATTTTCTCTTAATAAATAGTAAATAAATAATATTTTTATTTTCTTAAAAATATATTGAACCATTAAAGAGTCATAAAGATTAAAACTTTTTAATTTTATCTTCTTTTATTATTTCATTACACATCTATTTCTATCTCCTTTCTTCTCTTTCACTTGTTCTTCTTTATTATTATTTCAGTCGAAGTTTTAATTTTTATTAGCTCATTATCCAATTTTTAAATTTTTTTTATTATATATATTATTATTATGTGTTTATGGACGTGTCTTTATTTCGAGGTTTGAAAAAGTAGACTGAAGAATTGATATTTATATTAACTTTTGTTCCTTTTGTGTGTATAAATGTAAGACAAAAGTAAAAATTTAAAATAGGTTGTCCTGGTATTCAATCAATTTTCTATTGTCAATACTTGATTGATTGTTCAATGTTTCTTTATCAAATTATCATGTTATCTTTTCTATTAAAAAATTGTTAATTTAAAAGTTTGATATATAACAAAATAATGGTCTCTTAGTTTATTAACATAACAAAATAATAAGTTTTTCCTATGACTATATAAATATATATTATTAAGTTTCTACGCTTCAAGGATTATACCTTAATTCTTAACTGTAAAATTGATAAATTGATCTCAAAATAATTCTATTTTTTATTTATTATTTAATTAATTTTAAAATAATTTGTGCAGATTCAAGAAAGAGCACTAAAAATTTAAAATTTATAAATTAAATTTAAACACTTACCAAATAATAAAACCATAGAGAAGTATAAGAAAACTTGAGACTTCATCACAAAATATTACAATCAAGTTCATTTTCTTGACAATTAATTTTATTTTAACTTAGTCTCATTTTATATACTTATATTTAGTATTATATATATATATATATATATATATTATAATTTTTAACTTTATATAAAAATATACAAATATATCAATTAGAAAATATGAATCAGTCTATTCAAAACTTGAAAAAACGAGAAGTGTTGAGACTTTAATTGAATTAGCTATGGATAAATTTATAAAAATAAACAAAAAATAAATTAGAAACTGCAAGTGAGTGCTTTTTGAATGAACAAAATAACCATATAAATACAAATACATAGAAATCATTTAGTATAGATTTAGTATCTAGTTGAATTTTATCAAGAAAAAATATTATACCATGTATCTAATAAACTATAATTTAATCCATGCTAAAAGATTAAGATTTGTGTTATTCGATGCTTAGCTTTCGCATTATCATAGAGAATGAACCATACTACCCAAACTTAAAACATTACTTGTTGTCAAATGGGCCAATTTTTATTGGGAGCTACAATGATGACTCCGCCTATTAGCCATTTTATATTTTTCTTTTCAAAAATATTCTTCTTTTGTAAAGGTTAAAGTATTAAGTCACTTTGGAAATTACTTTTTGAAAATATTAAACTTTTAAATTTTGTTCAAAAACTAAATTTTAAGGAAAATAATAAGATATCAATTATCTTCAAGGAGTTTTATTTTTTGTCTGACATAGTCCATGCTTGGTTGCTTTGATAGTTTTGATATAAATTTATTTTTTAATCAAGAAGCAAATTTACCGACAAAAAAAGACACAATTTCTTTCAGAATAACGTTTTTTTCAGATTTCTTTAAAATATAAGTCTTTCATAGAAAAGTTATTAAATTTTTTATTAAATAGAAAAAAGATATAAAATAATTTGTTAAATTAAATGTGTCATTTATAAAAAACTAAAAATTATATATAACAATAAATGTAGTTACAAGCATATAAAACAAAATATTGAATTATATTAATATCTAGAAACAAAATCATTAGTTATATATAACATATTTAACATCTCAAAATTTATAATACAATAATTTTTAATATAATAAACTAAAAAATATTACTTTAATTATTTAAATATTTTTTTCATTTTCATATATATATATATATATATATATGACCCAGAAAAGAGGTTGTACCCAGGTGGCAGTTACTTCGACCCTCTTGGTTTGGCCTCAGAACCAGAGAAGAAAGCCACTCTTCAATTGGCAGAGATCAAGCACGCATGTCTTGCCATGGTAGGCTTCTTGGGCTTTGCAGTCCAAGCTGCTGCCACTGGCAAGGGCCCATTCAACAACTGGGCCACCCACTTGAGTGACCCACTTCACACAACCATCATTGACGCCTTAAGAAAAAGTCTTGTACCTGGTGATTATGTGTAAACGTCTTTCGGCTTGGGTTGTAATTAATCAAACATTTCACTTAGCTGAATTAGTACTTGTGAAACTGGTAACTTGAATTGGAGAGGCTTAGCAGAATTCTTCTGCTTCATCGTAAAGTGTTCTTCTCCTTCGAATGTTAAATTAAACACGAGAGTATACGAGGGCGAGAAGTACTGATAAAATTAAGATCACCAGGGAAGGTAAGGGCATGAAATTGGTTTGAGGCTATATTGCAGATTTTAATTTATTCGTTTAATGAGTTTGATTCTGGATAAACACTGGCTTACTAAAGTTTGCGACGATAGAGTTTAATACCTAATTGACACAATTTATTGCATCTAATACTTTATTTTGATTGGCTTAATCAACAGCTTAATATATGAAATACCATGGTTTCATCTGTGTGGGATTAAACAAAATAATACAATTGATTAATGATATTTTATTCATAATACAAATCAGTCCGATGTTAAACAATGGTGCTCTCTTCCCAATCGTTTGATGGGAAGTTTATAACTTCCGTGATATTATATTATAAGAGGTGTGAAGAATATGTTATCTGGATCAAGATAGAATATCGTACGTTGTAGAATTTAGGATATTAAGAGAGCTAAAATATATATATAAAGAGGGTGAAGTTGTGGTGAAAATTATTATGAAAATAAAAAGATAAATAAAGATCAACAATATGAGAGTAAAAATATTCTTTGTTTTTTTTTTTTTTTATATTTTGATCAAAAGCAAAGGTTGGATATATATAAATAATATACTCATTTTAGGTATAACTAACAAAAGAAAATAAATAAAAATATTGTAATCTGGTATTGTCATAAAACACAAAATAAATAGAATGGATGATAATTTGATTTTTTCATAAATACAAAATCAAATAATTAATATTTGTTTTCTTCTAACAATTTGATCTTGTTAAAAAGACAAAATCACATAATTGATATTAGTTTCCTTCTATAAGTCTTGTATCTATATAATCTGAAACTCCCTGCAAGTTGGGAAACAAATATTGATGAGACCCAACTTCGAAAAAATAATGGATGAGACCCTTCTTCAATTTTTCTCTAACAATGTGACAATCTATTTCTATATGTTTCGTACGCTCATGCAACATTGAATTTGCTGTAATGTATCTTACTGAGTCATTGTCACAATATAAAAGAGATGGTTGTTCAAAAGGAACTTTCAAATCTTTAAGAAGATAGACTTTCCTTTCAAATCTTTAAGAAGATAGACTAGCCATTGAATTGAATTTCACATGTAACAGTGGTCATTGCCCTGTATTCAGCTTCACAGGAAATTATTTGATATTGTTCCTTGTTTCTTTGATTTACAGAATATAAGGGAATTTCTAAGATACACACTAAAACCAGTCACTGATTGTCTTGAATCACTGCAGGTGTCACAATCACTATCACAAAAGGCTTTTAAATAGACATGACTACTGGAAGAGAAAAATAAGCCAAAGACTTAGAGCTCCTTTATATTTGAGATTTCTAGTTGTTGCATTATAGTGAGCAATTATAGGCTTATCAAGAAACTGAGAAAGTTTTGTTGCATTATGGAAGTTGTTGAAAGACACACTTCCAGTAGAATACAATTTAACAAGATTATTCATAGAAGTGACTGCAGGTTTGCAGGCTAAAAGACCTGCATCTGTTAACAATTCCAATGCATATTTTCTTTGATTCATCATTATCCCTTTCTTACTTCTTACTACTTCAAAAGCAAGAAAATATCTTAAATCACCAAGATCCTTAATCTTGAATGTCTTATTCAAAGCTTCTTTGACTCGGTCAGTCTCTTATTTATCATTTCTTGTCAAAATTATATAATCCACATACACCAATAATGTTGTAAAATATCTTTTAGAAGAATTATTAAATAATGAATAATCATTCATAGATTGAGCTTATTCTGCATAAATAAAACAGGATGACAATTTAGCAAACCACTCCCTGCTAGCTTGCTTAAGGCCATATAAAGTTTTTTTTTTTTTAATTTATAAACTTGTCCTAGTTGAAAAGAAGTCAATCTAGGAGGAGAAACCATGTATACATCTTCTTTCAACTCTCTATGTAAGAAGACATTATTTATGTCTAATTGTTTCAACTCCCAGTTATATATAGAAGCTAGAGAAAGAAGCTAGAGAAAGAAGCAACATTATAGTGGTCATCTTTGCTACTGGAGAAAAAGTTTCATGGTAGTCAATGCCCTCTGTTTGTGTCTATCCCTTTACCACTAATCTTGCTTTATATCTTTCAACAGTCCCATCAACATTATATTTTATTTTGAATACCCATTTGCAACCTATGACAGTTTTGTTATTGGTAAGAAGAACAATCTCCCATGTTTGATTTGACTCCAAAGAAGATATCTCACATTTATAGCCTTCCTCCAACAATCATATTTCACAGCTTCAAAATAAGTGTTTGGCTCAACATGTGAAGAAGTAGGCATAACAAAAGATTTATAAGAATGTGATAATTTATTATAAGACAAAACATAATTCAAAAGGTATTTAACTCTAGAAGATGTATTGGAAACATTGAGATTACAATAGTAATCCTTTAGATACTCAGGTGGTCTTTTTGTTCTGGTACTCATTCGAATTGATTGTGTTGTTTCATGATTTTAATTGAGATTTTGGTCTCTATGGGAACAAACTTCTTCGGAGATCTGAATGTCTGATTCATAGTTATTATTAACATTATTTTCAATATATATCATAGGGTACAAAAATGACTTGTGATGAATGACTCAAAATAAGTTGATCTTCTGTAAAAAGATGTTGATCATGAATCTTTAGACTGTCAAGTTTCATTGCTAGCATCTTCAACCCTTTGATATGAAAAAACATATTCATAGAAAACAACTATCCCTATACACAAAAATTTCTCTTGATTGAATATTTAACAAAATATATCTTTTGTCCCCATTTTAAAACCAATAAAAACATATTTTGATATATATATATATATATATATATATATATATATATATATATATATATATTCTAAAACTTTAGCTAAACATTCTCGAAGTCAATTATCCTAAAATTTGATCGTACTCTAACTATAAAACATTAATAATTACTTAAATTTGTAAATTAACATTTTTTAATGATTGCGTAAATTATGTTTATAACTAAGGAAATTAATATTATATAAAATTGTACATCACAGTTTATATAAAAAAATGTATATAATATTAATTATGTAAATTTATAGACATAAAACAAAAGATGATAGTTTAGTTTGAGGAAAAAAGCATGATTTCTTTCATATCTCATAAGTATTTATTTTTCCTGTATAGTCATAAAATGAATAAATATGAAAAAAAAATCTATAAATAGATTATTTGAATTTTGAAAACAAAACTTTAAAAGTAGTATTTGTGTTTTATTTTTTTAATTTATTTTTACTGAAATATTTTTTAATATTATAGTGAATTAAACTTACTTTAACTGAGATCATAATTCATTCCGTGTGAAACTAAGACTTTTTGTTATCTTATTTATTATTTGAATTGATAAAAGAGATTTTAAAATTAAGCTGAGATTGACAAGTTATATATACAGAATGGGAATCATCTTTCTTTTATATAGGACTTTTATACATTATTCAATAATCTAAGTATATTGAGTTTCAAAACATTTAATTTAAATTAGTAAAAAGAAATTGAAGAGAATTTTATGTGGAGAAAAATTGATATTATATGCTCATTGTAAAATACCAAACTGGAAATATGTGGATTATTACAACTGCATGACATAAAAACGACACATTCAGATGTAATAAAACGAGTTAGCTTTTCATTTTTTTTTTAAATTGAGATTGACTAAATTTTGATTATGTCTTTTTTTAATAGTTGGATGACTTAAATGACATTCTTTCAACTAACCACCTTCTTAATTAATAAAGTTTTGCCTGTTTAGATTTTTAAAATTATGAACATCTCTAATTTGTAATCTTTTATACTGGCATTCAATACTTTTGTTTGTTATTTTCATGCAAGTTTTAAACAATTTAATGATATTAATATATAAAATATAAATTAAAAAAATATAATTAAATTATACGGTTTCGTTTTAATTCTCAATCCATGATTTTATATTTTCTATTTTCTTCTTCATACCAGGTGAATTAAAATAAATTACAATTGGAGCAGTTAAGTAGTGCAATTCAAAACCATTTTCTTGCTAGTTGCTGCTTAAAATATTGTATGTTATGTTAATGGTAGACTTTACCTTTTCCTCTGCGCTCCATTTTTCAACCACTTCCAAAAACGACACATTCCTCTGCCGAACGCAGACTCCATCATCTTCATCAACATGACACGGTCAACGATTTCGCCGTCTCCGATCTACATCTCCTTGACGCTCTTGCTCGTCACTTTTGCGTGCGCCACATCGTTGAACGAAATTGAGAACTGCGAACCCAAACCTTCCGACGAATTCACGGTTCCATGCCATGTAGAGAAACAAGGACAAGACGTGATCAAAGAGTATTTGGATAGCGTATTCAAAAACGCACTCTTTGGCGGTGACTCTACTGAAACGGTGCAGAACAAGGAAACATATTCAGCTAGCTATGCCATCGAAGGAGAGACCAATCCACAAACTAAGAACGAGGGTACGTAAATGCGTAATTCTCGAGCTTGCAAATCCCATATGGTGTTCTTATTTTGTCTAATAGAAGTTTTATTTCTAATATTTTTTTTTTTTTATGAATTTAATGTTTTCGCCTCTTTACATTAATTTTTATCAATAAATATTATTAGTAAGTTGGTTAGGATTTATTAGTCCTGTAAAGCACTTTTATTTAATATATTTAATATAACATTAAAAATTATCATTTAATTGAATGACAGTATAATATTAATCTATGATTATTTTCCTAATTTTAAAATTTATTTCTCAAATAGTTTAACTTTTTAAGAAAATTAAGAACGATAATAAAAAGGTCACTTATTTTAAATGATTTTATTAAAATAATCCCATTCTTTCAATAAATGTATTATTTTATATCCTAAACATTCTTTCAACAAATAATTAAAACAAATTAAAAAAAATTATATATATAAAAAATTAGGAATATTAACCCGTTTGAGTTTGATTTAAAATGATTAAATAATTCGTTGTTTCAGAATACATGTTATATAGGATAATCTTAAATTTTATGGCACATATTGTTGATTTTTGAAATTTAATTAGAATATATGTCACTACAATCAAATCACAGATTAAATTATTTATTTTCAAATAATTACTATAAAAGTTATATGCATTTATATAGTAAATTTTTGGTAAGTTAATTGTGTAAGAATTTTAAATTAAAAATATATATGCTTGGTTGTGATTTGTGTACGTAGGTGAGGGGAATATGGATGCAGATAAATCTGCTTATACACAGTCCGGGGAAGAACATAAGCTGATAGTTCCTAGACATATACAACAAGATGGACCGGATGCGATCAAAAACTATTTGGATGACATATTCAGTAACGCACTATTTGGCAGTGATTCAACATTAATGAGGCAAAATCAAGAAGCACATCAAGATAGCAATTCCAATGAACTTGACAGCAAAACACACATTAAGCGAGAGGGTAAATCTCTTTAATCTTTTTGTTAACTTCATAAACATGAGGTTTGTCTAGGAAAACTTATTCTTAGGGATTTCTACAATAGAAAAAGACAATTAAAAGTAAAATAAGGTGAGATGTGTATTTTATCCCTTTGAAATTAATTTAGGAGTAAATATTTTTAATTGGATTTCATTTACCATGTAGTAAGTCCAAGCCTAAAGACAAAATGTTAATGTTAGGATATTCATAGACCATATCAGTAGAAATAACTTACTCATAAATTAATTTGTTGAACAATTTTTATTATTTGTGTTTCAACTTATCAAAAAATCAATTTAAATTTATAAAAAGAAGTTAATTTAACCTATTAAAAATAGGTGGAATTGAGTGTTTGTTGTGTGGTTGGTTAGACAAGTTGAGAGAGTTGTGACTTGTTACTTAAAAGATGTTTTCTTTTCTTAAATGATTCATATTAGGTATTATTATAAATTTTGACATCTTAACTAGTGTGATACTTCAAAATCCACTAATATTAATTATTTATCATCACATAAAAATTATTATTAAAAAATGAAAGAACAAAAGATAAAGCATGGGGCCACACCAAATTCATGTAAAACAGAACAAAGTTCCTACAAACGAAATAAAGGAAATTGAAACTTATTATGAAAAGAAAGTTTAGCTTAATATAGTTACGTAAAGTAGAATATTTAACAAACTCAACTCTATTTTTCACACCCAAATTTGTCAATCTATGTGTACAGCTAATACTCTCCCTAAAGACTTGAGTCATTCCAAAATCCACAGTATCAAAACTCTATGTACAATTAAGCCATTTACTTTTAAGAATCCAAGAATGATATGGAAAGAACAAAAGGCTTAACAAAATAAATAAGAGTCACATTCAAACCAAAGTTTCTTAAAACTATTTAATTGAACATATTCAATAGAAAGATCTCACCATAAATAACATGTTGAATACTAAGAAAGCAAAAAAGCTACTCACGTATTTACTACAACTGTCACTGAACATAACTCCACAACCTGCAAAATTAGGATCACCTCTAGCAACTCCATTAATGTTAACTTTAGTCCAACAAACACCAGGAAAACACAAAAAAAAACTTTGCATGGAAGGAAGGAATTTACTAGGTCTAGTCTTGATACTAAACTCTTTCATAATAGAAGAGATAGATATCTAGTTATACAAATGCTTTCTAGAAGTGATATGCTTAACGAGACGAATAAGATGATTACAAGAAACTTTAATGAAATAAATAAAGGTAATAGAAGATAAGTCCAGAAAATCATGAAAAATATTTCTAAGTCAAGACTAAATAAAGCAAAACATCCAAATCATAAGGAAAAACATTTTTATTATTTTTCATATATATATATATGTATATATGTATATATATATATATATGTATATATGTATATATATATATGTATATATGTATATATGTATATATATATATATATATGTATATATGTATATATATATAATATTTTATTTTATAAATCATATCAAAATTTTATCATTTGAGCTTTGTAGTTGTTAACTCCAAGTTTGATCTCATTTAGATTTTCAATATTATATTTGAATATTTTTAAATTAATTTACTAAGACAATTTTATGTATTCATAAAACATAAATATAATCAAACCGATAGTTTTAGAGACCAAATGTTTTAAAACTATAATTAACTTATCTTAGTTTAAGACATTTTCTAACATATAATTAACTTAAGTTTAAGACATTTGATGTCATATAAATATATAAATATATAAAAATATAAAAAATATAGCTATTTATCCAAGATTGATTTATCTATTAATTAATTATATTTTTAAGTTAAAAAATTAATATAAAATATATAAAACCTTTTACAAATACTGGTAAAAATATATAAAATAGTTTGCTAAAATCGATTTAGTCCAAAATCACTACGAAAATACAATCTAAATACGTCCTAATTAATTAGTTAATTAGCTATGTATTGTACCATCTTTGAATTATAAAAGTTAAAAATTGTGATAAAAAATCACAATGAGCAACCATGTAAGATTACAGTGGATAATTATTTTACTTCCTTTTATGTATAATAATAATTTCCTACTTACCACTTCTACTAATTTTTCAAGTTTGACGTCTTTATTTGTCTCACAAACCTATATCTTCTTTTAATCGGTATAAAAGACTTTGATAAGACACTTAAAACTCAAAATTCATATCTAAATTTTTACTTGATCATACTAAGCATTATTTGTATTATTATCCATCATTATTTTAATTTCAATAATTTAACTTAATTTTACTTCATTTTACATGTTGATTTATCAGTACAATGTCTTATTTTTCTAATATTTTGGTTATACTTATTAATTATTTATTTTATTCTTTTTTTTATTTGGTTTGCGTAAAGCGGTCTAAATTTTTTTATTCATAATAAAAAATATAATTAATAAAAACATAAATAAAGATATTTCAAGTTATGTACATAAATGAACATGAACATATTTGTATTCAATTAAATTCTAAAAATCTGAAAAAGTTGTACTAAGTCTTTGTTCAAGAAGACAAATCCACAAGACAAAATGAATAGACAAAAATAAAACTATGCAACAAACTATGATACATTGAGTAGAAAATTAAAAACCTTTTCTAATCCTAGAGGTCTTCAATTGCATCTTGTAAGTTGACAAAATAACAATTTGCAGTCTTTAATAAGCGCAAGGGTGAATTGCAATGCAAGATAAAGGTCTGCAGCATTCAATTTCCTTATACAGAAAAAATGCATGAGGACTGAACAATTAGATGCAAGATATGTGTTATGTACATGTATTCATTATTTTGTTGGATTGTAATAGTTTGTTCTACTTTGAGAACTCTTAATTCATAGAGGGGATGTGATTTTGTAGGAGTGAATGTGGAAGTATTTATTATAAACTCTGACCTGGTTTTTAGCAGAACCTAAAATGTTCTCACTGAATGTATTTATAAATAGATTAGGATAATCTTATTACTTCTTTAATTTTATATTTTTTATTGTCGAAAAAAAAAATTACACCTTTAAAGTGCATAATTTCATTAGGCGTAGTGACTATTAATTGTTAATCAACTTCGAAGGCAATTCACTTAAAAACAAGTATGTTCTACTAATAGGATATATTCCACGTCCTGCTAGATATCATATCAAACTTGACTTTCCTATATGAGAAGTCAACCAAAAGATTCATTTCATATAAGATTTACAATGACATGGCTATTTTAGTGCATGATTTGTCATTCCAGCGGCAAAGTGCACAAGAGTATATCAATAAAATTAACAACCCCTAGTGTCCTCTTTCTAAAGAACTTGAAAGTAATAGTATATGGTTGTCCTTTTTCATTCACATAAAGTGGTTTAATTTTATTAACTATTATGAAAAATCATTTTTTATGATTATTTATTAATCTTATTTACTTGTCATCTTATATACATCTTATATATATCTTTTAACTATTATGATCCACAAATCTTTTTCATAACTATAAGTATATTAATTGTTAAGTTTAATTATTAATAATTAATTGATGTTTTTATGGTTTATTTGTAATATTTATTATGAATTAATGTTTTAATTAAAGATTTGTTAGACCATTTATGATGAAAGTTATTTGAATGAGATTTTTTTTATCAATGAAAACAAGTATGGCTTCAGAATTTATAAGTTACAGCTTAATGAATTACAATATTAGCTCCTAAACAAATTAGAGAACTGAGGTGACAAAACGGAAAATCATAAAGTAAAGTCAATCAAATCGATTTATTGGACGTAGGGTTAGATCTCATAGAAAGAAGGGATCGAATATAACTTATTTAAATAAGATGAGTGATGAAGTAGATAGATCACAATTTGAATAAGTCCTTATTAATTTAAGGGATTTGAAACCTATTCACAAAAGAAATAAATGATGGTAATAACCTAGAAAATAGTTTTAGAACAAACATGTAATAAAACTTAGAATTTAGTTGAATTTACCTTTAGAGATAAATAAGATGACACTTAAATATTTTTTCTAAAGAAAGATAAAAGTTCATAGAGATAGGAAAATCAGTTATCAGTTATGAAAACTGCAAACTCTCTCTAAGAACCGATTTTTTCATTTTTCTCTCCCTTCTCCCTAAAACTCGACCTTTCTTTCTTATCAGACTGATGATCAAAAGTCACCCCTAGATTCCTATCGTTGAGTAGAGCAAGAGTATCTGATCAGATTCTTGAATAAATTAAGTTAATTTTCTACTCATCTTCTTCAAAGACAATTCATCTCTGACTCTTGGAGTCCAATAAGTTTATGAGCCATGGAACACAAATGACTTAAAACAGTTTGTGTTATTTTTCCTATCCTACTGGATCCCTATCAGAAAACCACCATCATCATATCCTAAATCCAAAAGCCTCCACTAAACCCCTAGGACTTTTGACTCCAGTCGAACTAGGTAATAATCAACAGATAAATGAACAGAGTACACACAAAATTTTGGTTGCAGTTCAAAAGTGTCGGGATTTCACTGAACAGAACGAAGGTGCCATAAGAACACACTTCACGAAAATCCTAAGCACTGCTTTCTTAGCTTCACGAGAACCCACTTCACGAAAATAAAGGTACGAAAATGACGAGTGAAATTAAAGAAAGTACCTCTGTATTGAAGTCGTTTAGGTTGCCATCGTTAGTTTTTGGTTGCGAATCCATAAATGAAACTCCAAATTAAAGAGAGTACTTCGAAAATGCAAGCAGAGCTTTTGGTTGCAAAAACACAAATTGAAACTCCAAATTAAGAATTTTAGAAAGAAAGTGAAGGTTTGGAACTTTAGATTGACATTTGGAGAAGAAATTGGAAGAAATGTTTCCTTGAACGGGAGCGTGCTTATGCAGTCTGGACAAAATGTCACCTTAGTAACTTTTATTTTGATTATTTTTATATTTTAATTATTTTTAAATTTTTTAGTTTACCCATGGATTAAGTATGTTACCCACTGTAACATATTTTCCCACCATCTCTTATTGGTAAGTAATGTATCTTCTTTGTAATTTTCCCTTATTGGTAGGAGTAATAATATTATTCATGGAATTTTCAATAGATAAAATTAATTTACATACAAACAAAAATCTGTGGTAATAATCCGTAAAAAAAATAACTTTTTCTTGTAGTGAAACTTCATAAATTTTACATATTGAGGTCTAACAATAAATGCTATAAAGGAAAAATAAATAAATAAAAGATACCAAAAATGATACAAAACAGTTCTACGGCCAACATGTTTAAAGACTTAACAAAACAATACTCTTGATCTTAAATATCTTTTCACTTTTATTAAATTAATACTCCCAACTTTTTATGTTAATTAATCACATATATTCATGAAGTCATTATTTCTTTTGAATCCTGTATGTATTTTTCTTTTTTGGTGTTCATATTTAACTTGAGAATTTTATTTCATTCTAATTTCTTATGTATTATATCTTCTTTTTAAATAATTAATATTAATTTTTGATTAATCTTAAAATATATAATAGAATATTTGTAAATAATTTTTAACTTTATATTTTATTTCTTATGTATTATATCTTAGATCCTAATATTATATTATAGGAATATTAGTAATTAGATTGATGTATATAAGTAATGTAAGAATTCATTTTTGCTACAAATTAAAAATTGAATTAATTATAATTTTGATAACATAATAATAATAATAATATTTATAAACATAAGAGTTTTTTTAATACTGAATTATATTATAATTAACTTAGTTTAATTTAAGCATTTGTCAGATAAGTATATAAAAACACAAAAAAATATAGCTAGTTAACCAATAATGATTTATCAATTGATTAATTATATTTTATGGTTAAAAAGTTATAAATATAAAAGTTATAAAAATTTGTATAAACACTAGTAAAAATATATAAAATAGTTTGATAAAATCAATTTAGTTCAAATATGTCCTAATTAATTAATTAGCTATATATTATACCATCTTTTAATTATAAAAATTCAATATATGTGTAAAGATCATAACGAGAGACCATAAATTTATACGGGATAATTATTTTACTCCATTTCGTCAATAAACTTAAATAGAGAATAATAATAACTTAAATAGAGAATAATAATTTCTTACTTATCACTTGTGAATACTCAATTTCGTTCGGATAATAATAAAAAAAATAATATTTAAAAAAAAATAATTTTAATTGATTTTCAAAAAAGAACTAAAAAAAATAAATTTAGTTATTGAATTGTTATAAATAATATAAATTTTTTTTTTACGTTTATCTTTTATTTGCATATTTACATATAGATTAAATGGGTGCAGAGGTGCAGCCCTTTCCCTCCCTCTTTCTCTTCGTGACACCCCCTTATTCACTCACTACCTCTTGGGCCATTTCTCACTTTTCCCACCTCTCAGTTTCTATAAGCACGCCTCCAAATCTCAATGATCCTCTCTATACGATGTTTCTGCTCCCTCTGCAGTGCTTCCCTCTGTAGCTCCTCTGTTATGCTTCCGCAGCTAGAATTAACCCATCCTAACAAAACTTCTCCAACCATGCTTGCTACTGCAGCCAACGTTACTTATTCTTAAAAAAATTGTTTTGTCCCTACAAAACCTCTGACCAAGTCAACCCTCCAGCGCATTGCCCATGGCTCATTTCCATTTGCTAAGGATTCATATACAGAGATACAGATCACAAGCGAAAAAAAATTCGACTTGGCTCTCCTTCTTATTCTTGCTCATCTTCATAAGGAGTGAACCTTTTGTTTCTTCTCGTTAAAAAAAAAAAAATACAACTCCCTACTCTCATAACTCTAACCAGTCAAAAGGATCAATAAGAGAAAGAGATAGTGAAGGGTTATTTATAAAACAAATCCAAAAAAGAGAAGGTTATTGTTACTTCCTTACCCTGTTTTTTTGCTTCTGATTGCTTTTTTTTTCACCTATTTTATTTTCACTATACACATTGTTAAACATACATCAAGCATTCAATGTAGCACCTCCCTACACCATGTGCTCATCACCATTAAACCCAATCACTAAGTGAATAACGAATGTGGAGACCAAGCAAACAATGGAAATAGTGTTTAAAATTGAAAAAGGTTATAAAGCTTCCCTGATAAGGTTCAAACCTTAGCCAAACATACCAAGTTCACCACTGTTTCCGCACCCTCCACCATGCTACGTTCGAACAACACCATTTCACACCCATCAAAGTCAATGGCTCCCATCTAGGTCACACTATACACTTCGACTTCACTCCCACGTCATCACCTCTTCCCAAATCTTTATGCTAGATCAAGGGCTAAACACCAAGAACTTTATCTAGGTCCAGAACCATCCTGCCATCACCACCATGCGTCTTGCACCTCCCACATCCACTCCAGCTCCCCTCTCTACCATCACAAGTGCTTCACCACCTGCCATCTCCCTACACTACCTTGCCACCACTAGATGCATAACGTTCCAAGCAAACTGCCTCACTCACCTCTCTTCAACCTCTACTGCCCCGCGTTACCACAACACCACGTCTCACTACCCCACCACCAAGCCAACCATAGTCGTGACCAAATCACTCCGCCCAATGCCACTCTCGCCACGCTCTTCCCACCGTGCACCTCCCTCATGGTACCAGGACTCCCATGCACCTACACATTCTCTTCTCTCACCATTTCACTTGCACCATGCTTTCCCGTCACATTCTCAACCCCAACACTCACCTTCCCTCACCGAAAAATAACCAAGCTAGATGCACCCCTCAAACCACCTTCCAAGGTCTTGCCACAACGTTCTCACTCACTCACATACGTAAGCATGTGTTGGGTTCTTGAGGATACAATGTTGCCATTGTGTTGGTGAGAGTGGGTCCACAATTCCTTTGCTTTGTCTCTCTCGTTTAGGTACAAAAGTGGAGTGGGATCACTTTCCATTGAATGCCTTAGTAATGTTTGGATATCAATTCAAATGCTAGTGGGCCCAACATGTGCAAATTTCTCTTTCTATTTTCCTTAATGCTAGTGGGCCCACAATGTGCAATTTCTCTTTCCATTTTCCTTAATGTAAGTGGGTCCATTATCTGTAACTTATTTTCTTTTTCATTTTTGTGGCACTTTTAAGTTTGTTTCAAACTTTTTCTATTGGCACTAAGTTTTTTTTTTTTTTAAAAGAACACATTTAGGCTTATGATTTTGTCAAATTTTTGTTTTTCTTTTCGTGACACTCATTTCTATAAATACACCATTCAAAAATTTTGATAATGATTTTATACTTAATTTTATTGTTTTCACACAATGAATAAATTTCAGGTAAATATTCAAATGACTGCACGCGTCATGCAGAATTTAATTTGAAAAAGGATGTTATTTCGATTAGATATTTAAATAACTGCATGCGTCAAACAATATCTGATACAAATTTATCTCTTTAAAAAACTTAATTAAATTTCCAAAAATTAAAAAAATATAAAAATACAAATTTTCAAAAAAGAAAAATATAAAAAAATTCAAAATTAAAAAGTATCAAACACCAACAAACATTTTTCCCGAAAGAACTACGTAACCCTGATTTTCCATCCCTGATAAAAATACCTAGGAGCAAGGTCAAACCCTTGTCGGGTCCCAAAAATTAAAAAATATTTTTCTTTAGTTTTATTTGCATTTTTGTCCTTTTTGAGAAAATAAACATTTTAAAAACCACACTCATTTTTTATTTATTTAATTAAAGGTACCATCTTAGGACCGACATTGTGGGACTACTAATACCTTCTTCACACGTAATCGATTCTCGGACCTGAAATCCGATTTTCACAGACTTGCCTTATCCTTTTCTGATTGTTGCATAGTTTTTCTTAATAAACTATGGTGGCGACTCCTTTTTCTAATTTTCATAAAACATTAATTTTCTTCTTTCAGATCGTCGTCCCTGTCGTGATCCCGGTTGCGACAGATAGCGACTCCATTGGGGATAATTTTGAGGGTCAGACCATTTTAATTAAATAAGTAAAAATGAGTCTAATTTTTCAAATGTTTATCTTTCTCTTTCTTTTCGTCAATGTGATTGTTATTTTGCTGTTGCTGTAATATTGAACCCTAGGGTAGGCGACATGTTATATATTTGCCTGAGAACTTTTCTGGCTGTTTTGCAGGTGGTATGCATAATTCTCCCTTCACACACGCACAATTGCATAGCATGAGTGCGACCTATACCCGAGTGTGAGGAAAATTAGAAGTAGAAAGGGGTTGTGTAGCAATACTGACAAGATGTACTTCCTTTTTTAGTTTTTGTGAGAACCCCAACTAGAGTTTGTTTGCTTTATTCATATGCTCATAAGCAAGTTGTTTACCAGCTGTTGGGACTAATGTGGTAAAGTGAGCCATAGCTCTAGTGACCTTTTATCTTTAGGGATTAGGAGCCATCCCATGTGAATATGTATTTACAGGCCTAGATCTCAAGCGTTACTATGCTAAACCTGATTTAGGGCACAAAGGGAGATTTTTTTTGCATTCCTCTTCCTCTCACCATTTGTACATACTAATAAGTCTTTCACATTTGCATCTACATATCACAAATAAGTACCTCTTGGGGTATAAACATGCATTGTTTCTCATCATGTTTAGGTAATGACAGTTATGTTGTCAGTTGCATATCATGTTACCCAGTATTGTATATATAAACATGCATTCACATTTTATCTTCATTCATACATTCATGGTAGCATTCGATTTCATAAATTTTTGCATTATCACTTTGCATCATGCACAACATTCATCTACAAGTTGTCACATACATACATTAGTTGGTTTGGCATGCTTCATACATTTAGACATGCATTAAACATTAAAACATGCGTCATAAATTTAGACATGCATCAAACATTTAAACATGCATCATACATTTAACATTGCATCATACATCTTAATATGTATTCATATTTCATTCCACGACATTTTTTTCTCTTCCTTTTGAAGGAATTTTGAAAATAATTTAAAAAAAATTGCATTGTAAAAATTCATGGCAAAAAAAATTAATAAAAATAAAAAAGGTGGTCACATGACTGAGTTAATTGTTTTCTCTGATACAATCGTTGAGTTCATGACATCGCAAAAACTAAAAGGTAGGGATGTTGCATTTTCTCAATTTAATAATAAGGGGTAAAAAGCTGACAATTTCCAATGGAGCATTTGCATGCATGTTGTTTGAAATCCTTTAGCATTCCTTTATTCCAAAACAAAAAGGATTTGCCTTAATAGCTACCACCATCACCTGAAATAACAAAAAAACTGTAACACACTGGGGTAGAAACGTCAGGTACTCTCGGTTGGCCGAATGGTTAATCTCAAATCTCCATGGGCAATCAAAAATAATGAAAGTCTGTTAGATTGAAAACCTGCGAGGGTAGTCTAGGCAAAAGAAAGAACAATAAAAACGATCAAAAATGGAAAAAAAATAAGAAAAAGGACATGTGTTGTGAGTCATTAAATCTTGTTTCAAGGTTAACCTTTTCGAAAGTAAAGCAATCGTGATTTGAAATGATATGTGGTCATGTTTCTTTATCCAAAAGATTTCGAATCCTTTGCACCCTTTTATAGCCAACGAAAAATAAATATTTATTTTCAAAAAATTACCTAAGCAGGGATCATCACTAAGATAAAACTCTAATCAAGAAAAGCTCTAAAAAATCAAATAAAAAATCTATCAAAGGATGTTGTGAATTTGCAGCAAAAAATGTTATCACGAAAAGAAAAAGAAAATGCAAAAAAATAAAGAGCAGAATACTCATTAAAGAACCCTCGACTAGATCTAATGCAACACTTAGTTGATGATCATTGTTTCAAAAAAAATCTTCATAAAACCCACAAATAATTTTTGAGCCTTCATATCCATTTCTTGACAACCTTTCAACCCTCTGCGATGTTACAAGCCTAATAAAGTCCACATTGATCGAGGAATGATTGCTCTGATTTTTCAAAGCTTAAACCTATGACAAGAGGACATGACTAACAAACTCGATCCAGAAAAAAATAGAAAAAAAAAGAAAAAAAGATATTTGAAATGCTTCTGGTTTGTTATCAACCAATAAGTCAACCGAGGGTCAGCCAAATGAGAAGACCCTATATTGCGACAATCCTTTCTTTTCCACCTTACAAAAAATCAAATTAACTTTCATCCGACCTTATCTTCGCTCCTTGCATATCAGAACTGGGGCAGCTTCCATCGATACATACTCTTCCAGTTTTGGGATATTTCATTTGTCATCCAGACACCACCCTTCACTCTTGCACCTCTAAACTCTAGCAATTTCCCTTTGCTTTTCCCTTTTAAGGATACAATTTTCTCTATATAATGTTGCACTAGTCAATCTACATCCTACCCTGCAAATAAGTTATTCACGCATCATCAAACTCACCTACTACTCTATCAAAACTGGGGCAGATTTTGCTTCGCACCTGGCATAAAATTATCCCTTTTAGAGGGGCATGTGAATGATAACATATATGAGGTTGTGAAATCCCAATTTCCTTTTGAACCTCTTCAACTTTCTATCCCACATATTTCGTCCACCCATGGATTCAAGCACATGCATTAAAAATGTTTCAAAGGAAGAAGTCAATAGTGCTCCAGTTTTAACATTAACTTCAGGATTTGCAACATCCCTCATTTTCAAGAACAATCGACTCCGAATGTCAACATCAAAATAAGAAAAAGAGATAAAAAAGGAATAAAAAAGAGCCAAAAAAAGAAAAATGAAAAGAGTGGATCCCATGTATTCATGCATCATCTTTAGCATAAACATTCTTTTATATTCTAAATGTCAACATTGCGAAAATTAGAGTCTCGTGCACACTCGTGGCATTCAAAAGTCTTATGCATTCTTAATGTATTTCATAGACTCTAATGCATTTATACATGCATTCTCATCCATAAAAAAACAACAATAGGGTCTCATGCACCCATCCGTGCATTCTTACTTAAGAAAAATTTCATGCATTCTCATAGAGTTTCATGCACCCATCCATGCATTCTTACTCAAGAAAGATTTCATGCATTCGTACGTGCATTCTCATAGAGTCTCATGCATTCATACATGCATTCTCATATACTCTGACACATTCGTACATGCGTTCTCATTAAAAAGAATCAAAAAAAGAAAAGAAAAAGAATCTCATGCATTTACACGTGTATTTTTATTGTCCGGTACATTTGCATATGCATTCTCATTCAAAAATGAAAAATTAAACAAAAATGACAAAATAGAGTCTCATGCATTCATTTATGCACTCTCATGGCATTCATGCATCTAAAAAGAGAAAAAAATTGATAAAAAAAGAGTCTTATGCATATATTCGTGCACCCTTATTGCAGCTATGCATTTCTTTCTAAATGTTAACATCTCTAAAAATGAACAACAAAAATAGAGTTCATGCATTCATCTATACACTTATTGAGAAAAATTAACAAAATTGAAAATATAGTTTTCATACATTCATACGTGCACTCTCATCTATAAAAATAAACAAAATAGAATCTCATGCATTTATACATGCATTTTCAAACAAAAAGTGAACATAGAGCATTTTCATAAATAACAACAAAAATTGAGTCTCATGCATCTATTCATGTACTCTCATCCAAAACAACAAAATAGAGTTCTATGCACTCATCCATACATTCTTACATGCATTTTCATTCAAAAGTAAATGACAAATAGAGCGTCATGCAGTCTTACGTGCATTTTTATTCAAACAAGAGGTGAAAAATAGAGTCTCATGCATTCATCCATGCTCTCTAATTCATCACAAGAATAATAAAAATGAAAAATATTGCATATATTCATGCTTTCATGCACTCACCTTAGAGCATACATAATTTAAAATTCATTTCAGTGTTCACCTGATGTTTGCCTACCAATTTCGATCAGTTTTCAAACACCGACCCTCTTCTCAGGTTTGGACAAACATTTTTCTCAAATCTTTTTTAGACAAAGACCCTCTCCTCGAGATTGGTCAAACCTTTTTCTCAAATATTTTTCAAAAAAAGAGACCCTCTCCTTTGGATTGGTCAAACAATTTTCAATATGTTTTCAACAACATGGGTCCACTCCTTGGGATTAGCCTCAGAACTCCTTTCAGCACATGATAGTTCGTGACCCTCTCGGCTCAGTCCAAGGTCTCGACCTCACTATCGCTTCTCAGCACGTGATGGTTTGTGAACCTCTCTGCTTAGTCCAAGGTCTCGACCTCACTATCGCTTCTCAGAACGTGATGGTTCTTGACCCTCACGACTCAGTCCAAGGTCTCGACCTCATGTTTACCTTTCAGGGTGTGACGATTCGTGACCCTCTCGGCTCAGTCCAAGGTCTCAACCTTACTATCGCTTCTCAGCACATGACGGTTTGTGACCCACTCAGCTCAGTCCAAGGTCTCAACTTCACTATCGCTTCCCAGCACGTGACGGTTCGTGACCCTCTTGGCTCAGTCTGAGGTCTCGACCTCACTTTTGGTTTTTAATGTGATGGTTCGTGACCCTCTCACCTAAATCCAAGGTCTCGACCTCACTTTTGCTTTTCAGCGTGATGGTTCGTAACCCTCTCAGCTCAGTCCAAGGTCTCAACCTCACTTTTACTTTTCAGCACGTGACGGTTCATGACCCTCTCGGCTTATCCAAGGTCTCAACCTTCCTTTTATTTTTTAGCACGTGACGGTTTTTGACCCTCTCAGCTCAGTCGAAGGTCTCGACCTCACTTTTACTTTTCAGCACGTGCGGTTAGTGACCTTCTCGGCTCAGTCTAAGGTCTCAACCTTCCTTTTATTTTTTAGCACGTGACGGTTCTTGACCCTCTCAGCTCAGTCGAAGGTCTTGACTTCACGTTCACCTTTCAGCACATGACAATTCGTGACACACTCGGCTCAGTCCAAGGTCTCGACTTCACATTCACCTTTCAGCATGTGATGGTTTGTGACCCTTGAGTGAGGTTCTTGCGACTTTGGTTATGGACCAAAGCTAAGTCTTCTACACCTGATCTTTATTCTTTGTAATATGTTCTGTGTAGAAGTATTGTGTGATCATTTCTGATCTTGTTGTTCTGTAATCTGTTTGTTGTTTTTCAATTACTAGGTTTGTAATTGAGTTGGTGCAGTGGGTTTCTGCACTGGTCTCACATCTGCTGAGGGGTCTAGTGAGGTGTGGGTTTACTGCTGGGAGCAAGGGTTGTAAACTGATCTTTTGATCTTTTTAGTGGAAATCGTTGCTAGTTTGCAAAGAACTGGACGTAGCCCTTGAGGAAGGGTGAACAAGGATAAAAATTTTGTGTTCTTGCTTTTCTCCCTACTCTTCTTGATTTCTTTTATTCAACTGTTGTTATCATTTAAATTGACTGGATTAAAATCTGATCATATTGTTGATTATATTCTGAACATTTGTTTACATATTTCTGAATCAACTGTGTTCCTGGATTATTTTTAATCTACTGGATTGTTTTTAATCATCTTGAATTTGGACTAACACATTTTTATACTGAAACTATTTTCTGGGTTTATCTTTAATACTTTCCGTTGTGCACAATTGATTGTTTACTGGACAGTCCAGAATTACACGAGTTGATTGATTGAATTAACAATTTTCATTCTCTATTGCAAGAACAAATCAGATTTGCGAAAAGATTTTGAAAGTTCAATTCACCCCCCTTGAACTCGGTCTAAACCTTATTTTACATGCTTATTATTTTGGTATTTGAAGTTTTATTTATGCTTATATGATTACTTTGCAACATCTATTCTTGGGCACCTATTGAATGTGGTAAGCAAAATGATAATTATTTCATGTTCGATTCTATTAATAAAACTTATACATGGGGTTTTTTCAACTATTTTTTACCTTTAATAAATGTCTATTTCATAAAATTTTATTCACATGTGAGATATTTTTTTGTATTTTTGTATTTATGTATTCTTTTTATTATTTTATATCAATCTAGTTCTAATTTTCTCATCCACAACCATATTACATGCTTAAAAGGTTGAATACTTGTATAAATTAGTATGCTCATTATTCATTTTAGTTGTAGTTTAAGTCGAGCTTTAGAGGCCTGTATTGTTAATGATTTTTTAATCCATTGCATGTATTTACTATCTCTTTAGTTGTCTGTAGGTAACAATATTCGAACAATGGAAACTTTACATCACTTAATCTTGTTCATAAAGAAGTTGGTGGCTCTTTTTATATAGTACGTGAGATTGTACGTGATATAATCTCGAAGGTGATTTCGCAAATAACATAGGAAGAAGTGGATGAAGATGAACATTCCAATGAATATTCTAGTAGGGACAATGAGATAGAAACTCTAGAATAGAAAGATGTTGAGTATGAATTGGTTACGAAAATGTGATTATAAAAATGAACGATGCTAATATTATTATCTAATGCAATGATACATACAGTGATCCCATTATTCAATTGTATTTTTCTTCTTGATGCCCTTGATCAGTTATAATTCATCATATGAATTATAGCGTAACCTTAAACCCTAAAATATTATAACAATTAAATAAATGAATAATAAAAATTTTAAAAATATAATAAATGTGGAATATATATATAATAAAAATCAATTTGAAAATGTTGCTTAAAGTGTGACGCAGAAATGAGTGTGATCTAAACAATAGACATTTTATAAATTGTTTTCTAAACAATAGACAACATTTTATAAAATGTTGTCTAAACAATACTCAATATTTCAAAAAGTGTTGTCTAAACAATAGGCAACATTTCAAAAAACATTGCCTTAGTAAAAATGTTGCTTAAAAGTTGTCCAAAAAGTGTTGCCTAATGTAGTATTATGGGCAACGATTTTAAGAAATTTGTTGCCTTAGAGAAAAAACTGTTGTCTATAGTCTATGCAACGGATGCATACTCCACACCTGGAAAACCGTTGCAAAGTGTTGCCTAAAGTTTAAACAACGGTTTTTTTAATTTAGACAACACTTTTGAGCTATTGCCTAAAGTAAAAAATGATGTAGTGTGTATTCTGGGCACATGGCAATGGTTCTTCTGTTTTAGACGTGTTGCAGAGTTCTTAGAGGTTTTATTTTTCAGGCAGTGTCTCCAATCACTTATTTGTATGATGGGTTTAGGGGAAGGGTAGTGTTGTAGTTACATTTGTTTGTAATAGGGTTGGAACACCCCTGAACTGTTTCCCAATTTATTCTATTCATGGTTTTGTTCTGAAAAAAAATGAAATATTTGAAATCTGAAAACCTCCAATAGGTCACCAGATGTTCCGATGTGTTCCGACTAGTTACATTTTCTTCATGACTACATTGGAGCTACTTTCTTGAAGGCCATGCCTTCTTTTTTTAATTTTATTTTGGAGACCTAAGGCTTTGTATTCATGCTCTTTAATCATAAATACTATAGTATCATAGTATGTATATAAATTTAGGATTTAGGATTTAAGATTTAGTATTCAATCATAAATACTAAAAATTTAGGATTTAGGATTTAGTATTATAATATGTATATAAATTCTTATGATGTCTAGATTAGTATGTTTCTATTATGGAGAAATAAGATAGTTATTTAGTATTTATGTTTCTTAATTATAAATAATAATTAATTTTGACAAGTGTATAGATTAAACTTTTTATGTTTTTCTTTATAATATTCTTCTTGCCAAAAAAATAGAGTTGCTCTTTTTAATTCATTATAAATCAATCTTGGAAATTAGGATTGTTAGACGAATTTAGGAACACTCGTAATAAAATCCATTGTAGAAATTAAGTGGAGGAACCATAATTTTGTAATGTAAAAGTTCCATTTTATTGGAAATAAACAAACAAAACATCTAATGGTAATATACATGTTTAAATCCACGCCTAATGATAACATAAATTAAAAAATGACCAATAACAATAAAAAATAAAATTGAATGAGACAATAGGGTTGTCTCAACTCTTATACATGATACATGTATATAAGTTACGTGTATGTACATAAAAGCACAAAAAAGTACATAAAGTTCAATCCTCATTAGTTTCTCACTTTTTTTGTCTAACTTAAGGTAACCCCAATTGTATATCTGTCTCTTGAATTACTCTTTGTAGTAAATTCTCACGCTCGCCTCCAATAACCTCAAAATACAAGTAAAAGTGTACTTTGTGTAAAAAAAAAAACAAATTTGTTACAAAATTACAGTAAAATCTTAACCCTGAACCTCTTTATGTTCAATGAGATTGCAAATAATTCCATCTACTTGATGAAACCCAGTTAAGTCCCTTGACTAAATTCCTTCCTGTAATCTTGTTTTTCTCTACCAATTAAAAATGTTGTGGCAACCTTAGTTACTTGGTATCATAATTACAACACATATTACAATTATGTCCAACCATTTGTATCATTTCGCGTGTTCCCTAATTAAGGCAATTGCATCTTTTAATTTTAATAAATTAAATATTATTTTATTTAATTTAAATTTTGTTAAAATATGTAAATATAGTAATATTAATAAATTTATCAATATATAACTATTTATTTTTTTATATTTATTCTGTGTTGTCATAAAAATATAATTTTTATGTCAATGAAGTGTGTGATAATTTAGATAAGTTGCAACATAAAAAAAAAAACCTTTTGTTTTCCATAAAGAACCAACAACATAACTGTAAAACTTCCTTTTGCAACTTAAAATCACATAAAAGACCAACCTTTACGAAAAACCCACCACACAGTAAATTGGAACCCTTAAACCACCTCGCCAATGACAATGAATCCTAAAGGTCGACGAAAACACGAGAGGAGGGAGACGAGAGAAGGCACGAGAGAAAGCAGTGTTACTTCAAGTCAGGAAGGAGAAGAAAGGAGTGTAGAGAGAGAGTGAGCGCGCCAATGCTAATGTTTTGGGTTTTTCTTCATCCAAGTATCTCACTTTTCATACTGGGTTAAAAAATTATATTTTTGTCACGTCACCGGTGTCAAATGAAGGTAACGCCATGTATTGGTGTCAAAATAACATTACTCAACTTCATCCAACATAGATATCGTTGAAGATGTTATATTCAGTAGAAGGTTAGATATTTCATAGCTTTTTCAAAATTAAATTAAATTTTAAGATTTTTTTAAAGTTGAAACTTGAATTTTTTTTAGTATTTTAATAAATTCTTTCAACTTATGCTTGATCACCTTTAACCATCAAAACAAATAAATGAACTTAGTAAAGCCGCATCAATATGCATGTTAAATATTCTACTCCAATTCTCTAATTAGGAAAAGATAAATGAAATTAATGTTGGATAACACTTTATCTAGAGTGATTCATAAGAAAGACAATCTTGATGTAAAGATTTGACTCACTATCAACTATTAACTTTAATAAAAGAAAAAATATATTAAAGTTGTAAAACATCATTTCTATGGTTTTATTATATGTAATATGAGAAAAGTCTATAGAACTTCTTTTATATATTTATTTCTACTATTCCTTTTTTAGCATTTACAGTGAAACAAGTCTGACATTATAAAATTTCCAAGGTGAAAAACATAAAAAAAAAAGAACGAGAAAAGAAAAAGTGTTATCTCTTCACCTTATCTCAATGTCCATGAAGGATACTGGGTGTATAGCATCAAGTTTAGAAGAAGTGTTGCAATAATATTTCAAGTAACGAAGAAGTGGAGGTAATGTTGAATTCTTAATGAAAGTTTTGTACCTTTTAAAAGCAATAAAGATTTATGATCTACTATGGTTACACCCTTCTTGTGTTCCTATTGTTGGTTTAATAAGCTTTCTACGTTTGTACATGTGATTTTTAAATTGTTAATCCTTACCTTTTGATAGTTATTAATGTGTCTGAATGTTTTATCTACATTATGTTGTTTAGTTCTTTTATTAGTAAGTGTTCTCGCAAGAGACCGGTTGGCTCCAACAAGAACAATATCTTCACTAGTCGCTCCCTGATTGCTCCTGATGTCGCTCCTTTCTTGGTGTTCCGATACTCCAAATTCCACCGTCCCTGGAGGGGGGTCCTGCAGGCACTCTGACGATCAAGTTAGGATTGGGTGGAAAGTGCAGGTAATTTAGGTCAAAGTTTAGAAGTGCCACGTGTCCTGCATATATAAAAGTGCTTATTCGAAGGTGATCAACAGATAATGAATTCCCCGACCGAGATGGCATCTCGGTCGGTCATGTATCTCGGTCGGCAGTATAGTAAATAGGTGCATCAAGTCCTTGAGGGAACGAAGTGACCGAAAAGGATTTGTGATGCTCTGACCGATCGACCTAAAGGTTATGTCAAAATTGTGATTTCAACGTCGTCCGTTATGGAGCGGTGAATTTGAATTCTCGTTGTCGCAACCGGGGCCACGACGGGGACGACGAACAAAAATAATTTAATTTATTTTCAAAATAGTGGGGTCGCAACCATAGTTTATTAGGAAAGACTATGGAAAACCAAAAACAAGATAAGGCAAGTTTGCGAAAACGAATTTCAAGTCCGGGAGTCGGTTACGTGTGGGGAAGGTGTTAGCACCCCCACAACGCCCGTCCTAAGACGGTACCTTTGATTAAATAAATAATCTGAGTGTGATTTTTTAAAACATTTATTTTCTCAAGAAAGAGATTAAGATAAAACAAACAAAATATTTTTTTGGTTTTAGGGAGCCCGACAAGGTTTGACCTTGCTACTACGTATCTCCATTAGGGATGAAGAATCAGGGTTACGTAGTTCTTTGTTGATAAGATTGCTAGTTGTTTTGATTTGTATTTTTGAAAGTTTGTGTTTGAAAATAGGGTAATTGAATGGTGTCATTGCCAGGTTTAAAGCCTGGGCTTTTGAGATATAATGCCAGGTTTAAAGCCTGGGCTTTTGAGATATAATGCCAGGTTTAAAGCCTGGGCTTTGAGGAGCAGTGCCAGGTTTAAAGCCTGGGCTTTGAGAAGCGCTGCCAGGTTTAAAGCCTGGGCTTTGAAGAACGGTGCCAGGTTTAAAGCCTGGGCTTTGAGGAACGGTGCAGGTTTAAAGCCTAGGTTTTCAGAAACAGTGCCAGGTTTAAAGCCTGGGCTTTGAGGAACAGTGCCAGGTTTAAAGCCTGGGCTTTGAGTAACGGTACCACGCTTAAAGCCTAGGCTTTGAGAAACGGTGCCAGGCTTAAAGCCTGGGCTTTGAGAAACGGTGCCAGGCTTAAAGCCTGGGCTTTGAGAAACGGTACCAGGTTTAAAGCCTGGGCTTTGAGAAACGGTGCCAGGTTTAAAGCCTGGGCTTTGAGAAACGGTGCCAGGTTTAAAGCCTGGGCTTTGAGAAACAATGCCAGGTTTAAAGCCTGGGCTTTGGGCATTGGGGTATATATCAAATTCGGTGTTGAAAAATAATATGCAACAGTTATATGTAACATGGAATTGACACTTTAATTTTAGCGGGATCATGCATGTAAACACGAAATGTGACTAAATGAATTCGTGGCAATGCAAAGCTTAGATATGTGAGTTTTAAGTGGTGCACGGTGACTTTTTTAAGTATTTGTGGGGGCAGTTTTGGAATTCAGAAAAGTGTGGGTACAGATCCTAATTAATGGAGGTGTAGAAAGTAACCCCACCAATCAGAAACTCAACTTGGGTTAAGGGCATTTTGGTAATTGAGAAGAGTATGGCTGCATAACTTAATTAATGGCGGTACAGGAAGTAACCCCACCAATAAGAAACTCAACTTGGGCTAAGGGCATTTTGGTAATTGTGGAGAGTGTGGGTGTAAATCTGGATTAATGGAGGTGCAGGAAGTAGATCCCACCAATCAGAAACTCAACTTGGGCTAAGGGCATTTTGGTAATTGTGGAGAGTGTGGTGCAGAACTTAATTAATAGGTGTGCAGGAAGTATCTCCACCAATCGGAAACTCAACCCATGACTAAGGGCATTTTGGTAATTGTGAAGAGCTGGAGTGTAAATCCTAATTAATGGAGGTGCAGGAAGAATGACCCAACTCCTAAACCCTAAGCCACCACCACCCTAACCCTAAGCCACCACCACCTTTCTTCACCCATGATGAAGCAAAAGCGGCAGCAGTGATGAGGAAGGAGCGGCGGCGGCGGAACGGGGCCGGTGACGGCGACGCGGGGCTGGTGGTGGCGGAGCGGGTCCGGCGCGGGGCCGGTAGCGACTGCGGGGGCGGCGGCGGAGCGGAAAAAATGACGGTGACCGCAGAAGTCGTTTTAGGACTGTTTTGGAGTGATTTTTGGAACATAAAATACATGGATAAAATACATAGAAGAATGTATCGAAGATGGAAAATGATAAATTTTTTACTATTTAATAAATAAGAAAAAAAAAACAAAATGTTATAAAGAGAAAAAGGACCTCCTTTTTTTTATTTTTTATTTTTTATTTTATCTTTATAAGAAAATGAAATGATGAAGAAATAAAAAAACCCTCACAGGAAGATAAGAACACATGATTTACAAATTTCAAACTTCAAGATCCATATGAAAATCTAAACCTTACAAATCATACTTTCGTTTTTTAAAAATGATAGTCTCCTTTCCAAAAGCTTCTTGCTTCTTAGTTTGTGGATAGTAAGACAGGAGAATCAATCTTCTTTTCTTCTTTACTTTCTCTCTCTGTTTTTTTCTTCGTTCCTCTCCGTTATTAATGATACGTAGTTTTCTTTTAACGTCAGAGTCGTTCCCCTTTAAGTGAATCTTCTTTTTTATTATTTAATTTATTTTTTATTCTGAAAGTAGTTTAGAGTAGTTTTGAAATATTGACTCTTTCTTCTTTCTTTTTCTTCTTTTTATTATTAAAGATGAAGTGTAGATGAATGTGAGATGAAACAGTTTGAGAACGGTCATATTTTATTTTTATTTTTATTTTTTATTATTGTGAAATGGAGAACATGAGTGGATTGACTGATTTCTTTTTTAATAATTATCTTTATTCTTTTTTGTGAGAAGTTAAGATTGAGTGAGATTGACTGATTCTTTTCTTTTATTATTATCTTTATTTTTTTTGTGAGAAGTTAAGATTTAGTGAGATTGACTAGTTCTTTTTTTTATTATCTTTATTTTCTTGAAAGTGCAAATGAAGGAAACAGTTTGAAAACAGTTTTCTTTTCTTGTTTCTTTTATTATTTTGTTTTTTTATTCTTGGATTCTGTTGTTTTCAATTTATATATATTTTTATTTATTATTTTTTTTGTAATTTCCATTTTTCTATTATTAATTATTTTTTGACTCACCACCTTTTTTTCTTTTTTTTTTAAGTTTTTTTTAATGGAAAAGTCAATTTTTTTTTATTTTATTATTATTATTTTTCAAGAAAGCTTAAACTAATAAATATACTTTTAAGTTATTATTCATTTTTTCTTTATTCATTTTTATCATTATGCTTTAATTTAAAAGATTACCCGGACAAAATCGGGTGTTAACAGTTGCCCCTCTTTACTTAAGTTTTACATGATAATTGAAAATTTGAGAAAAATTCATATTATCAAAGTAAAAATTAAGTAAAGATAGAGACACTGATTTTGTTCGGGTCTCATCATGTGCCGGAAAGAAATGCAGAGATCTTGCTTCTGTAGAGGATCCCGAAGAGTGATTGTGACTTTGCTTCTGCAGGGAGTCGAAAAATAAAGAATGGCCAAGACCGTACTTCTGCAGGGGATTAAGTGCCAAAAACAAATGTGACCTTGCTTCTGCAGGGGATCAACATATCAACAAATTTAAATAATTGTGACTTTGCTTCGGCAGGGAGTCGAAAAATAAAGAATGGCCAAGGCCTTGCTTCTGCAGGGGATCAAGTGCCAAAACAAATGTGACCTTGCTTCTGCAGAGGGTCAACATATCAACAAATTTAAATAATTGTGACTTTGCTACTGCAGAGAGTCGAAAAATAAAGAATGGCCAAGACCTTGCTTCTGTAGGGGATCAAGTGCCAAAACAAATGTGACCTTGCTTCTGCAGGGGGTCAACATATCAACAAATTTAAATATTGTGACTTTGCTTCGGCAGGGAGTCGAAAAATAAAGAATGGCCAAGACCTTGCTTCTGTAGGGGATCAAGTGCCAAAACAAATGTGACCTTGCTTCTGCAGGGGGTCAACATATCAACAAATTTAAATAATTGTGTCTTTGCTTCTGCAGGGAGTTGAAGAATAAAGAATGGCCAAGACCTTGCTTCTGCTCGGGATCAAGTACGAAAACAAATGTGACCTTGCTTCTGCAGGGGGTCAACATATCAACAAATTTAAATAATTGTGACTTTGCTGCTGCAGGGAGTCAAAAAATAAAGAATAGCCAAGACCTTGCTTCTGCAGGGGATCAAGTGCCAAAACAAATGTGACCTTGCTTCCGCAGGTGATCAACATATCAACAAATTTAAATAATTGTGACTTTGCTTCGCCAGGGAGTCGAAAAATAAAGAATAGCCAAGACCTTGCTTCTGCAGGGGATCAAGTGCCAAAACAAATGTGACCTTGCTTCTGCAGGGGATTAACATATCAACAAATTTAAATAATTGTGACTTTGCTTTTGCAGGGAGTTGAAGAATAAAGAATGGCAAAGACCTTGCTTCTGCTGGGGATCAAGTGCCAAAACAAATGTGACCTTGCTTTTGTAGGGGGTCAACATATCAACAAATATAAATAATTGTGACTTTGCTTCTGCAGGGAGTTGAAGAATAAAGAATGGCCAAGACCTTGCTTCTGCTGGGGATCAAGTGCCAAAACAAATGTGACCTTGCTTCTGCAGGGGGTCAACATATCAACAAATTTAAATAATTGTGACTTTGCTTTTGCAGGTAGTCAAAAAATAAAGAATGGCCATGACCTTGCTTCTGCAGGGGATCAAGTGCCAAAACAAATGTGACCTTGCTTTTCAGGGGGTCAACATATTAATAAATTTAAATAATTGTGACTTTGCTGCTACAGGGAGTCGAAAAATAAAGAATGGCCAAGACCTTGCTTCTGCAGGGGATCAAGTGCCAAAACAAATGTGACCTTGCTTCTGCAGGGGGTCAACATATCAACAAATTTAAATAATTGTGACTTTGCT
>Ga0209489_102373_pt1 | contig 38417 bp, 20 predicted proteins | sample SiratrowhiteBW_FD_187527 | JGI IMG/M metagenome (GOLD analysis project Ga0209489, IMG submission 187527) | Root nodule microbial communities of legume samples collected from California, USA - Siratro white BW (SPAdes) (version 2) | ecosystem: Host-associated > Plants > Roots > Nodule | place...
ATATATATTTAAAAAAATAAATAATATATATATATATATATATATATATATATATATATATATATATATATATATATATATATATATAAGGGAGATATGATGTAGAACTCTTTTCTGAATTTTCAATGTTATTTTATTACATAAAAACGAATTATACTATAAATCTACATAAGAAGCATAATAATATCTAAATTATAATTCAATTATATTAAACCAATCAAACCAATTTTGTTAGTTCACTTTTAAAGCATTGTTAATGAACGCCAAGTTGCATGGATATAAAATAGTAAATTGATACTTTTATAGAAGATATTGTGTTAAACATATTTTATTATAAATTAATTTCATATTTATTCTACACATCATTTATCTACAAATAAGCTTCAGTTTCATAATTTATGTTACAAAAGATTGTATAACTAGGCATATATAGTAATGGCACAATTTCTTTTTTTAACTTTTCACCACCTAATATTTTAATCTATGTGATTTAGGTCATTGATAAAGCAAAGTTATCTCTTTTTGATATTGAGTTATTGTACTTAATATTGAAAGATATAAATGTTAAAATGAGTTCAAACCCGTGAGCCAACTCGACTCACTACAACTTCAAACTATATTGGATTAAAAAGAAAATTAAATGAGAGTAAAATGAAATTTACTCTCATTTAATCCCTGGGATAAACGAATTTGAGGTGGAGTGGATGTGGGTTGCACAAACAAAAATCTTCTATCATTTTTTCATTATAATTATTTACCACTTTTTAATTATGTAGATTGACATTTTGGTCTCTTTTAAGATTATAATGTTCTTCAATACTATTTGAATAATGCTTAGATGCTTAATTTATTTGTTTAACCAAATAGATTCTTACTATCTTTAAAATATCAATTCCAAATTGTGGTTAATGCTTGGTGGGATAGGTAAATATCTTGATTGGATTGCTATAAATAAGTAAGTTGAGTCAATGCAATGTATTCATATTGTAATGCAATAAATATATGAAACAAGTTGAGGGAGTAATACATGCTTAAGTGAGACAACCCACCTAACCTCTAACCTCTAGTAAGTAGAGGCAGTTTACAAAGCTTTTGACTCACTGAAAAGTAACTGGAGTTGAGTTTACTTGCTTTTAGCTCATTCCATGATGAGTCAATCATGTGAGCCAATTTAACTCATTTTGACACCTCTGCTAGATACTAACTTAATATTTTATTAAATTTTATCCGAATACTCACATATAATACATAAATACTTATAATATCTCAAATCATATAATTAAAATAAAACATACCTTATATAGAAAACAAAGAAATTTGTTGGGTGAAATATAATTCGTTGAACAAATTTAAATAAAAAATTAATTCATTACTCATAGAATTAGATTTCTTGGATGACTCTCTTCTATTGGACTAATTAAGCATAATTAAGAAAAATAACAAATTTCACAATATCACATACACTGCATTGCAACGGTAAACTTAACATTTTTTAAAATAACATCACAATACTAATTTCAAAAGGTAGCATATTCACATACTCAATCAAATGTATAATTTAAAATGTACACAATAAATTGCATACCACAAATTAAGTTGTCCAAGATCACACTTTCCATGTCTTATTTATTTGTCATCTAAACTACTGTTACAACATCCAATTAACATACTAGAAACAATGTTAAAGCAACACAAAATAATTGTGACATCAACTAGGGATAGATGGAAAAAATTGACTTGCAAAATGTATGACTTTACCCTTGACATCTTTAACATCTTCCGTCTAACCAACAAAATGATCAATAACATCAATTTCTCCATTTAACATAGAACCATTGACTTAACATCATTATTTTTTTCATTAGGTCACCCCAAACACCCTTATTTTTTTTTACGTTAACTTCTTTGTAGTATATGTAATTATAACTTTTATCACCCTTGTGGAATGATTGTTGTCAAAGTATCAATTCAGAGTTATATTTTCTATATTTGAGCATTACTAAATAAGAGTTGAGATTAACTTTAAGAATTGCTTTCTACCTCAATTATCAAAATAACATATATAAAATACTCTAACTACTTTACTCGAATATGAAGGAGCTTTCTTTCTACTTCATCTACCTATTTTGGTTATAAGTAATGTAACTTAACAAAATAATTGAAATAAAAAGACTATTTTTCTCTATTATCAAAAAAAATTTACTTATTTATAAGTTAATTAGATTTATAAAACAAAATATTTCTTCCTTTAAAGCTCAAAGTATTTTCCAATTTCTCTTAATCTATTGATTTTTATCATCATTTTTATTTTTATATTTTAGTATTTTTAGTTTTATTCTATTTTTAATTAATTTTTCTTATTTTATTAAATATTTTCCAATAATTCTTAAATTACCCAACTATATTTGATGTTGAATTATATATATATATATATATATATGGTAAAACTATAACTTAAATGTTATAAAATTATCAAGAAAACCTGTACAAAAGTAACATGCAAAACAAATTTACATCAATTTTATGAATTATTTTTTGATATTATTAATGATTTTTGTCCTTTTCAATTGATGTTCCATACTCTGTATTTATTAATTTTTAAGAGTCTTTAATATATGTAATATTTTAGTCACATTTTGTATTTATAAATAAAGTATTGTACTAGTGGGAAGCTTCTTTGAAAACTTTTGGGTGGTAAAATCTTAAAATAATTTGGACAAGCAAAAGTTTGATATAAAATTTTAAAACATCAATATATATATATATATTAAAATAGTTTATTAAGGAAAAACTGAAAAAGTCATGACTCTTTTTAATCTCTTAAGATCCCTTGCTTTCTACTACTTTATAAAGTAGATGTGAAAATATTTTACTATCTATATTCTTGTTTTATGTCTATTTTAAGATTATATCTTATAATAATTAAATTAAAATAGTTCTCCTCACCAAATAATAATGATAAGGTAAAACTACAAAAATGAGTTGGTAAATCCATTTTGGTAATTGGTTTTGAATGAATGATTTTGGAAATAAAACATAACCCAAATGATAGGGTTTTCAGTATAGATACTGAGTTTTGTGGGTTAAGTTAGAAGCAAAGACTCATTATTAGTAATTATCATATAATTCCATATCATAAGAGAAGGAAACAACTTTACACAATTGAAAGCTTTGTCTCCAACATTAAAACTCCTTATCCCTTTGAACTGCACCGACCAAAATTCAGTAAAGACAATCCAACGCGTTAATACCATTAAAGGACTTCAAATCTTTCTAAAAAGAACCCTTTTTCTAGCCTAATATAATGCATCAAATTAGTGCTTTGTTTTCAGATATAGCTGTTCTTTCATATTTTTTACATGAATTGGTCTTATCAGTGAAATCATTAATACATTTTTTTAAAAGTTAAAGAATGAAACATTTTAAATTAAATTATGATAAATTCTTAATGATCCTAATACCATATTAATAAATAAGTTTATCTGTAATTTAATTTCATAAAATTAAATTATAAGATTAAATTTGTATCTCAGTTGTGATTTTGTTATATCAATAATGGATATAGGATCTCCGTATTATTAAATGAATGAATTGATTCACTTATTTGTTTATCACATAGTTTAAAAGAAATAAATAGTTTTTCTAAATCAAAATTAACTTATCTACAAAATAAAAATAAATTTTTAAATAAATTAGTATATAAATTAATTTTATTCTATAAAAATACTATTTCTTTTTTGCTATAAATAGTTACATAAAACTCATCAAAACTTGTGATAATGATATAACAACGTTTAATAAAAAGAAGCATCCTAGGCCGGGAGATCAAATACGAAAATGTCACACTAACTCGGAAACAAAGTTAAGCAGTGAATAGAAACTATGATGCCGATTCTGATGAATATTAAAGACCTTCTGAATTTGCATACGAAAGATCTTCTAATAATTAATGAATATGCTGTGTTAGAAATTGTAACCAAGAATTGTATGAAGGATGTCAAAAGTACTTGAAGTTATCTTTTCTATTACTGTTGTATTATATAAAATTTTGTTTGTTATTACTAAGAAGGTTATGACAATAATTTTAAAGTTATTAATTGAAGAATTCAAATATGTAAAATTTTCTAGTTCTTTCACAAAGTAAAAACGTGTTTTACAAGTTTGGTCTTAACTGTTCTTTGCTGAAAAAAATTGCATGTTATATTGAGGAAAAGACGAAAACTAGGAGAATTGCAAATATTGTAATAAATCTAAATGGAAAGAAAAGGGTACTAGTGACAAAAAGGAAACTGCCAACACAGGTCTTACGTTACTTTCTTCTGAAACCATGATTGCAAAGGTTATTCATGTGTCCCGAAACAACAAAGCCAATGGGAAGACATGTTTTAAAGACTAACCCAAATGGATTGTTTAGGCATTCAAGAGTTGCTAAAGCATGGAATAGTTTTGATCAACTTCACCGTAAGTTTGCTCTTGAACTTAGAAATGTTCACATTGTCCTTGCAATTGATGGCTTTAATCCTTCTCAAACCATGCATAATAGTTATAACATGGCCAATGAATTTAATTCCATATAATTGTCTTCCTTGGAGTGCATAAGCAACCATTTTTTATTATTTCAGAAAAAAAAAGTCAGAAAATAAGATAGATATGTACCTATAACCTGTAGTGAAAGACTTGAATGAGCTATGGATATAAAGAGTGGAAATCTATATTCTTTCTTAAAAGAAGTGTTTGTAATATAGTGTCTCTCATGTGGCCAATAACTGATTTTCTTGGAGGTGGAATACTTATACTAGCTAATGCTTGTCCAACTTGTAATTTTGATGTTTTCCCTTGTCGATTAAGACATGATAAAAATGGTGTTTCATGGGTCGTGGCCATTTTTAGAGAGAAGCAATAAATTTAGATTGGTGAATAAACAATTTGATGACACAATTAAATTAAGAGTTGCACTAAAATTATTATTTGGATTTGAAATTTTTAAACAATTTGATGTCATAACCTTCGATAACAATCTTAAGTAGAGGGAGACTATGGAAGAAAACAAATCATATTCTTTAACATTCCTTATTGAAAGGACAATCTTTTACTTAATAACCTTGATGTTGTGCACATTGAGAATGTGTATGATAATGTGTTGTAAACATGCTTAAAGATGAAAAATTAAAAGATCATCTAGAAGCTCATTAAAATCTAAAATGGATAAAAGGAGACCTATAGCTAGATGAAAATGGAAAATATATTCTTTTACTATTTTATATGACAAGAGAATAAAGATACATATTTCTCAATACATTAAAGAATGTGAAGATGTCAAATAATTACTCAAGTAACATATCTCGTTGCGTTGATAATGAAAACTATAGGATATTTGACCTCAAGAATCATGATTGTCATATCCTCATGCAACATTTACTTCGTATAGATACAAAATGTTTTACATGACCGTGCAATTGCAATGTTGGTAGAGGTTTGCTTATTTCTCAAAGAGTTGTGTTGTAAAAGTTCAATGTCTCAAATATTGACATGCAACAAATTGAGTTGCACTTACTCTTTGTCGTTTGGAAATTATTTTTTCTTCGTCATTCTTCATTGTAAGGGTCCATTTAACTTGTCATCTCGTAGAAGAAGTGAGACTAGGAGAACCATTATATTACCGTTGGTTGTATCCAGGTAAATGCATGTTTTAACTCATTTCTTTCGAAGAAAATATTGATTATATTGTTTTCCAAGTTAGGACATTTGAAGTCTTTTACACAAAACAGTACAAAACTTGAAGGGTCTGTGAGTGAAATTTATTTAGTAAAAGAGACTTTTAACTTTTTCTCATTGTATGAAGAAGCTGAGTCAAGGTTGAATAAAAGTTAGTTTGTTGATAATCATCCCAATAATGGTGAACATCTTCAAATTATTTATCCTTAATTAAGTAGATAAGTGGAAAGTTAATCAACTTTCACTCTTACACCATTAGAAAAAATGCAAGCACATCTATATTTTTTACTAATTTTTTCCAAAATCTAGCCATATCATGAGTAAGTATTTAGATATCTTATATATGGTGAAAGTAAAATTATTTCCATAAATTAAATTTAACATATGATTTTTTATTGTAGTGAATTCATAACAATCACTAAGAGGAAGAAAAGAAACCGAAAACTTTCAAATACAATCTTATAAAGGATAGTTAATAAATCATTTGCATAACACCAGTAAGTTTGAAAATATAATGAATCAAATTAGTAAAGCCTTTCAATGACATCAAATTTATAATTACTTGTTGATAATATGATTTCATATATAGGTTACAAAAACAAACAATACAAATGTGATTTCAGATGAAATAAAGTATCTGGGTAGAGGTCCAATGCCAATTGCAAAAAGATCTTTTGCATATAATATAAATGGGTACAAATTTAGAACCATAGAGAGAGATGAAGGTTTAAAAATACAAAATATTAAAGTTTCTCCAGCTTCAAATTTGAGGCTATAGAAAATTTGAGGCTAGAAATTCTTTCATATTGTGGGGAGTTAGAAGAGGTTAACTATTATAGTTTTCTTAGACTTGTTCAATTTATATGTATATGGACAAATATTACACGCACTAGTACATAAAACACATTCTACGTCAGGATAATACGTCAGTTAAAACAAAACCGATGTAAACAAAAACATAGTGTCATTTTTTTAAATATTTGAAGAGATATTACGTCGGTTAACTCAAACCCAACGTAATATATCATATTATACGTCGGTTGTCACTCATAACCGATGTAGAAAAGACTGAAAAAAGTTAAAATTCAAAATTTAAAAAGTCTAAAATGGTGTTGAAGATACTACATCGGTTGAGAGGTCCCAATAGACGTAGTATGTACCCCATATTACGTTAGTTGGGACTTTCCACCCGACGTAACATCGTTCTCGTATTTTATTTAGTGTATATTTGATGGTAGAGTTCTTATATTGTATAGATTTACCATAGATTTAGGGTTTAAAAAATTTAGGACGAAAAAACTTTAAACGACCATAACTTTTGATAGAGTTCGGAGTGAGACGCTCCAAAAATGAAAATTTCTCAAAATAGGGTAACGAATTCGCTGGCTAACCGCCTTCGGAAATTCCTAAATTCCATTGTTTAGGGTTTTTTTATTTTTTTGTTATTTTTACCTATTTTTTTAGATTGTAGCCTTTTATTTCACATATCTATACTTGCTAGAAAATTCTAAAATTTTTTGTGGTGTTTTCCTGTATCAATTAGATATTAATCAACCCATTATTCTTTTTTTAAAATAAGGCTTTTTACGTCGGTTGTAAGCTATAACTGACGTAATAGAAGACTTTTTACGTCGTTTGTAACCGACGTAAAAAGTCTTCTATTACATGGGTTCCAGCTCTGACCGACGTAGTATCCACCTGTTATGTTGTAATTTAGTTATTTTAGTTGGATATATGATGTCGATTTGTATTTTCAACCGATGTAGTGACGTACATACTTCATCGATTGCATAATCGCGTTATATGTCCAAGACTTTCTACGTCCTCTTCATCTACGTTGGTTCTCCAGAACCGATGTAGAAGAACATTTTTCTACTAGTGATGTTCGGTAATTTACTTTAGTAATTTTTCTCAATGAATTCACTAGGTGAACTTAAATAGTACAAATGAGATATTATGTTGATGATGAGGTAAATAGAGGTTGAAGTGTTTCAGTCCATATAATGTCAAGGGATTTGTATTATATAGGAGAAGTTGGAGAAAATATTACATTTGAAACAAGTCATACAATGAACAAGATTTAAGCAATTTTTTTTACAAATGAAACTAAGACAATGATGTTGGGATTGGATGAAGTAGACGATGAATTTGTTATTACAAGTAATGGTGAAAACCTCCTTCACGAAGATACAAATATGTGTGCATAATTAATAAAAATATCATGGTAAGATATTTGTTGTAAATCATGCACATATGTTATTTACTCTATTATTACATTTTTCATTGAGAATTGATATTTGTCCGATAATTATGCTCCAAATTATAAGTAGAGTATGAACTATATTTATTATAGGTAAAGATTTCAATTTACACTACTACATTCTACTTGTAAATTGTGAATTATATTTGCCACTAGCCTTGCTTCATATTTTTCAACAGTCCCATCAGCCTACTTTATTTTGAATACCCTTTCGCAACTTATGGCAGTTTTGTCCTTAGGTAGAAGAACATTATCCCATGTTTGATTTGACTCCAAAGTAGATATTTCATACTATATAACATTTCTCCAATAATCATGTTTCACAGCTTTAGAATAAATGTTTAACTCAACATGTGAAGAAACAAACTAACAAAAGATGTGTAAGAAGGTGATAATTTGTTACCAGACAAGACAAAATTCAATGGATATTTAAATCTTGAAGATGCATTCGAATACTATTATTTTCAACATTATCATAGAGTGCAAAAATGACTTGTGATGACTGACTTAAAAGAGATTGTTCTTATGTAAAAGGACTTTAATCATAAATGTTAGGACTGTCAATTTCATTACTAGTATCCATTATTCTCAAATTGTGAGTATTAAAATATGTTATACGTCGGTATCCAATTTATTCTTCATCGTAATCCGTTTGGGCTAATCTTTTTTTTTTCTTAAAAAAATATTTATTTAATGAATAAGTAAAAACTTTTAAATTGTTCTTAAGTAATTTTTTACTATTTTTTAAAGAAAAATTTTCATACATTTATGAAAGAAATAATTTTTTAAAAGTTATTATTTACTTCAAAAGTATCTACTTTAAATTTTAAAAATTATCTTTTCTTATGTGTAATATATGTAATATCTCTTACTAATATTTCATACATATATAAAGTAATTTAAAAAAAGACATTATATATATATATATATATATATATATATATATATATATATATATATATATATATATATATATGAAAGAGAGATATGCATGTGTAGAACTCTTTTCTGAATTTTCAATGTTATTTGATTACATAAAAACGAATTAAGTATAAATCTACATAAGAAGCATAATAATATCTAAATTATAATTCAATTATATTAAACCAATCAAACCAATTTTGCTGGTTCACTTTTAAAGTATTGTTAATGAACGTCAAGTTGGATGGATATAAAATAGTAAATTGATACTTTTATAGAAGATATTGTGTTAAACATATTTTATTCTAAATTAATTTCATATTTTTTCTACACATCATTTATCTACAAATAAACTTTAATTTCATAATTTATGGTTCAAAAGATTGTATAACTAGGCATATATAGTAATGGTACAAAAATTTTCTTTTAACTTTTCACCATTTAATATTTTAATCTATGTGATTTAGGTCATTGATAAAGCAAAATTATCTCATTTTGATACTGAGTTATCATACTTAATACTAAAAGATATAAATGTTAAAATGAGTTCAAACCCATGAGCCAACTCGACTCACTATAACTTCAAACTATATTAGATTAAAAAAAAAAGATAAGAGTAAAATGGAATTTGACTCATTTAATCCATGGGATAAACAAATTCGAGATGGATTGGATGTGGGTTGCACAAACAAAAATCTTCTATCATTTTTTCATTATAATTATTTAGCACTTTTTAATTATGTAGATTGACATTTTGGTCTCTTTTAAGATTAAAATGTACTTCAATACTATTTGAATAACACTTAGATGCTTAATTTATTTGTTTAACCAATTAGATACTTACTATCTTTAAAATATCAATTCCAAATTGTGGTTAATGCTTGATGAGATAGGTAAAATATCTTGATTGGATTGCTATAAATAGGTAATTTGAGTTAATGTATTCTTATTGTAATGCAATAAATATATGAAACAAGTTGAGGGAGCAATACATGCTTAAGTAAGACAACACACCTAAGCACTAACCTCTAATAAGTAGAGGTAGGTTACAAAATTTTTGACTCATCAAAAAGTGAGTCGAGTTGAGTTTACTCGCTTTTAACTCATTCCATGATGAGTCAATCATGTGAGCCAATTTAACTCACTGACGCAAATACTCACATATAATACATAAATACTTATAATATCTCAAATCATATAATTAAAATCAAACATACCCTATATATAGAAAACAAAGAAATTTGTTGAGTGAAATATAATTCGTTGAACAAATTTAGATAAAAAATTAATTCATTACTCATAGAATTAGATTTCTTGGGTGAACTCTCTTCCATTGGACTAATTAAGCATATTAAGAAAAATAACAAATTTCACAATATCACATACACTGCATAGCAACGGTAAACTTAACATTTTTTAAAATAACATCACAATATTAATTTCAAAAGGTAGGATACTCACATACTCAACCAAATGTATAATTTAAAATATACACAATAAATTGCATGCCACAAATTAAGTTGTCGAAGTTCACACTCTCCATGTCTTATTTATTTGTCATCTAAACTAGGGTTATAACATCCAAATATAATACTAGAAACAATGTTAAAGCAACACAAAATAATTGTGACATCGACTAGGCATAGATGCAAAAAATTGACGTATAGTTCAAAATGTATGACTTTACCCTTGACATCTTTAACACCTTCCATCCAACCAAGAGCATGATCAATAACATCAATGGTTCCATTTAAGATAGAACCATTTGCTCCATTTAAGATAGAACCATTGACTCTAACATCATTATTTTTGTCATTAGGTCACCCCACCATGACCATGAATTCCCACATTGAAAAACACCCTTACTTTTTACTTTAACTTCTTTCTAGTATATGTAGTTATAACTCTTATCACCCTTGTGGGTTTGGACGTTGTGAAATAATTGGTACATGAGTCAAGGCTAGTTGAAGAGCTTGTAAAAGATGGTAATACCACCCATTAAAAAATGTAATTATAGAGTAGCATGGAATGATTATTGTCAAAAGTATCAATTAAGAGTTATATTGTCTATATTTGAGCATTTCTAAGTAAGTTGTTAGACAAAGAGGATTTAGATGACTTCAAAGCATTTAACAGTGCCACTTTCTTAATTGCTTTCTACATCAATTATCAAAATAACATATATAAAATACTCTAACTACTTTACTCGAATGTGAAGGAGCTTTCTTTCTACTTCATCTACCTATTTTGGTTATAAGTAATGTAACTTAACAAAATAATTGAATTAAAAAGACTATTTTTCTCTATTATAAAAAAAGCTTTACTTACTTATAAGTTAATTAGATTTATAGAACAAAATATTTCTTCCTTTAAAGCTCAAAGTATTTTCCAATTTCTCTTAATCTATTGATTTTTATCATCATTTTTATTTTTATATTTTAGTATTTTTTAGTTTTATTCTATTTTTAATTAATTTTTCTTATTTTATTAAATATTTTCCAATAATTCTTAAATTACCCAACTATTTTTGATGTTGAATTATATATATATATATATATATATATGGTAAAACTATAACTTAAATGTTATAAAATTATCAAGAAAACCTGTGCAAAAGTAACATGCAAAACAAATTTACATTAATTTTATGAATTATTTTTTGGTATTATTAATGATTTTTGTCCTTTTCAATTGATGTTCCATACTCTATATTTATTAATTTTTAAGAGTCTTTAATATATAGTAATATTTGAGTCACATTTTGTATTTATAAATAAAGTATTGTACTAGTGGGAAGCTTCTTTTAAAACTTTTGGGTGGTAAAATCTTAAAATAATTTGGACAACCAAAAGTTTGAAATAAAATTTTAAAATATATATATATATATATATATATATATATTAAAATAGTTTATACAGGAAAAATTGAAAAAGTCATTACTCTTTTAATCTCTTAAAAGATCCCTTCCTCTCTACTATTTTATTATCTATATTTTTTTATGTCTATTTTAAGATTATATCTTATAATAGTTAAATTAAAATAGTTCTTCTCACCAAACAATAATGATAAGGTAAAACTACAAAAATAAGTTGGTAAATCCATCTTGGCAATTGGTTTTGAATTCATGTTTTTGGAAATAAAACATAACCCAAGTGAGAGGGTTTTCAATACTGAGTTTTGTGGGTTTGTTGAGACTGAGAAAGTTAAAAACAAATACTCATATTATTAGTTTTTGCAATTATCATATAGTTCCATGTCATAAGAGAAGGAAACAATTTACAAAATTGAAAGCTTTGTCTTCAACGTTAAAACTCCTTATCCCTTTGAATTGCACCGACCAAAATTCAAGTAAAGACAATCCAACGCGTTAATAGCATTAAAGGACCTCAATCTTTCTAAAAAGAATCCCATTTCTAGCTTAATATAATGCATCAATGCTTTGTTTTCAGATATAGCTGTTGTTTCATATTTTTTACATGAATTCGTCTTATCAGTGAAATCATTAATACATTTTTTTAAAAGATTAAAGAATGAAACATTTTAAATTAAATTAATGTAAATTCTTAATGATCCTAATACCATATTAATAAATAAGTTTATCTATAATTTAATTTCATAAAATTAAATTATAAGATTAAATTTGTATCTTACTTGTAATTTTGTTATATCAATAATGGATATAGGATCTCCGTATTATTAAATGAATGAATTGATTCACTTATTTGTTTATCACATAGAAGACCTTTTCTAAGAAAGTTTAAAAGAAATAAATAGTTTTTCTAGATCAAAATTAACTTATCTACAAAATAAAAATAATTTTTTAAATCAATTAGTATATAAATTAATTTTATTCTATAAAAATACTATTTTTTTTTGCTTTAAATAGTTACATAAAACTCATCAAAACTTGTGATAATGATATAATTTCCTATCAGACAATAATTTTTCTGGAAGCGGACTTGTAATCAACGGTTAATAAACAAGAAGCATCCTAGGCCGGGAGATCAAATACGAAAATGTCACACTAACTCGGAGACAAAGTTAAGCAGTGAGGCCCAAGGAGAAGCGAGAATTACTGGACTTCTTCCTCCTTCACCTCCATACTTTTGTTTCTACACCACTATAATTAAAAAATTTAAAATATCATTTCAAAATTTATATTTCAGATATTATAATCCTTTTATTTTAAATGATATAATTTAAAATATAAGAAAAATATATTTTTTGAATTATATAATGTAAAATAATTTTTTTATTTTAAATTGTATAATTTAAAATATATTTTAAATTATACAATTTGAAATATAAACATTCTTTTTATATATAAAATTGTATAATTTAAAATATAATTTTTTGTATTCTCAATTTTAAAATATAAAAAATTATATTTTAAATTATAAATTGTAAATTTTAAAAGTAAAGATAAATATAATTCAGAAAATAAAGAAAAGATAAAATATATTTTTAATTTTTCTATGAAAGTAGGGGAAGAAAATATGAAAACGTAAGAAGAAGTCGTTGAATTATGAACTTATCGATAGGATGAGCTGGATCAAGTGGGCCGGGTGAATAAAGTTCAGTCTACTTGTGTAGTCAATTATTTTACTATTATTTGTGACAGAACAAAGTTTAAAATTTGTAAGGTGCTAAATCTCTTTTCAAAATTTCCATACTTCACATAAGCTTGCACATAAATTTATAATAATAAATAACTATAATATCACTAAAATTAAAATTAAAAGATATTTATATTCTTAAATTTAAATTTTGAAACAAAAAATTATAAATTTCATATAAATCCAGGTATTATTACATTTCTGATCTTTCTATTATCCAAACCATAGATAAATTAACATGAAGTCTTTATAAATTTGTCAAATCTAAATATTAAACTAAGTAACTCCTAAATATGCACAACAACACATTTATTAAATTATTAGATAGTTTGAAATTTAACCAAAAATTTATTTACCAATTGGAAGAATAGTATAATGACGTTAATTAAATATTAAAAATAACAGTTAGGATTATGCAAATTAAGAATTAATAATATGTATCTTTTCCATTATTAATGATATACAAAAATATTTTTCTTGAACTTGTTTCTTCATAGTTAAGTGGACTTTAGGCCTAATTCAATCTTACAAAGCCGGTCTTGTAAGATTGATTTAGGATTAAAGTTTACTTATGATATGGTATCAAAGCCTATCTTAGCACGGTTGTTGGGCCTATTGGGTCACTCGTTATCGGGCCGCTATCGGACCACCCTTACATATAAGTTTCACGCTCGAGTTAAAGAGTCTCGACGTGAGGATGGTGTTTGGAAGGAATGACAAAGATTTGATTAGAGGCATTGTCAATGGATTTAGACTGTTGTAGAAGAGCTGACAATGTTTGATATTGCTCAGGAATAAAACTAATTTGCTGAAAATGTACCTCTAACCTTGAACCTTCATCATTCTGCTGGTTATTATTACAGTCTGCTTTATGATTTTTAAACTTGAACTAAGGTGGAAAACCATGTTTTCTATGGCATGTATCAATCACATATCCTGTCTTTTTACAATGAGTGCAAACTTTAGAAATATATCGTCTTCCATAACTACCAAAAACTTTGTCTCTCTTATTGTGTATCGAGAGAACAAATCATACATTGCTGAGAACTAACATGATAAGGTGAACTAACATGACTGCAAACATGCAGTCACTCCTATAGATAATCTTTTTAAATTGCCTTCTATTGGAAGTGTGTCTTTCACTGATGTTCATGCCTATAGAAGGTTGATTGGAAGACTTTTGTTCACCAACTTTCTCAGTTTCTTGATAAGCCTACAATTGCTCACTATAATGCAAGAATTAGAATTCTCAAGTATATTAAAGGAGCTCCAAGTCTTCACTTATTTTTCTCTTCCAACAGTTCTTCCCATCTAAAAGCCTTTTGTGATAGTGATTGGGGCACATGTAGTTATTCAAGACAATCAGTGACTGATTTTAGTATGTATCTTGGAACTTCCCTTATACCTAGAAATTAAAGAAGCAAGGAACAATACCGAAGAGTTTCTGTGAAGCTGGTTACAGGACAATGGCCAGTGTTACATGTGAAATTCAATGGGTAGTTTATGTTATCTTTTTCAAGCAACCATCTCTTTTATATTTGACAATGACTCGGCAAGATACATTGCAGCAAAGTGTTTCATGAGCGTACGAAACATATAGAAATAGACTATCATATTGTTAGAGAAAAATTGAAGAAGGGTCTGATCCATTTGCTTCCCATTTCCATCACAGAGCAACTAGCAGACATTTATACCAAAGCCTCTGGTCCTCAGTCTTTCAAGAATATTTGTTCCAAGTGGGTCTCATCAATATTTGTTCCCCAGCTTACGAAGGGGTTTCATAGGATATGGATACAAGGCTTCTAGAAGGAAACTAATATCAATTCTGGGATTTTGTCTTTATGACAAGATCAAATTGTTAGAAGGAAATAAATATAAATTATTTGATTTTGTCTTTATGACAATAATCAAATTATCATCAATTCTATTTATTTTGTGTTTTATGACAATATCTGATTGTAATATTTTTATTTATTTATTTTTCTTTAGCTATACCTAAAATGGGTACATTATTTGTATATATTCAGTTCAACTCTTTATTTTTTATCAATATATAGAAAAATAGAGAGAATATTTCTATTCTCATATCCTTTGTTCATTTTTTATTCATCTCTTTATTTTCATAATAAAATTGAATATATATATATATATATATATATATATATATATATATATATATATTAAGATTTAGACATACATCTTTTAATTAAGTATGATTTTATCTTCATTATTCAATGGTGTCTTCTATAACAGTCTTTCTCAAACAGTTGAATATTTCTTCTTGTAGATTTCCTATCGTTTTATAAATTATTAACATAGACTGGATAGTCCAATAGACCGTTCTTTTGGTTCAGTAACACTCAGATTGATTTCTAATATTTTAATTTGGGTATCTATTCACCTATTAGGTTTAAAAAGTATCATCCAACTTTGACAAAAAATAATTATAATAATTGAATCTAAAATGAATAACTTCTTCAACATAAATTTTCTAGAGTTATAAACTTTATATATTTTTATAATATTTAAATATAATTTCTTAATTTGTGTCAAATTTTTTAAATGTTTCTTTAGTATTCATGTGAAGCATTGAAAATCGAATGAGTGAAAATAAAATATGTTGAATTAATGTTCTTTTTCCTAATTGATAACGAGCTATTTTAGAATAGGTATAATACAAATTTTGTTAATAAATTGTGTTCATTCCTTCAACCTAAAAGTGTATGGTATAAAATTTGCATTTCACATTATTTTAGTCATTTGAAATCATTTTTTCTCTTCATATTGTCGTTATAGTCATTGTCATTGTTTTAACCACACTTATTTCATACAAATTTATACATGATAAGGACAATATTGATAATATATGTAAAAAAAATTGTACACAAAGTTTAGTTATCACCTCTAACACCTACAAACACGAGTCACAACAAAGACTTTGAACCAATCAACTTGTGACACAAACTTTCACAGCTAATGCTTTTAAGTTGTACTTAATGTTAATTATTAGACGATCCAAAATTTTTTAGATGGTCTAATCATCTAATAACGTTTTGATAATAATAATACTTCAAGTATGTATTTGTATTTGATGATCTTACATTTGTTACATTAATATTCACATATCTCTAAGCATGATGAGTATGTGAAAATCCAGATAAGTATTTATTTATTATTATTTTATTATATTAATTTTGTTTAAAATTAAAAGAAAAGGAAAGTTAAAAATAAATAAATATAAAAATGGTAAATGTTTTAAATTTGTTTTGAAATCTGCTTTCATTTTATTTGAGATCAAATCATTCTCTACACCCTGGTCCATGGTTTTATCAAGCTTTGCTTATAATAAAATTAATTTGATTTATTGTATCTTATTTACCTATACGTATTTGCAGAAACTTTTTTTGAGATTAAGATGGGACTGTTATGTTACTATAGCTAAATACAGAAATAATTCAAAATAATTTTGCTACACACAATTTTGATTTGGTTTTTTCTAAATCTAAAAAACAAATTAAAGTGCCTTTCACATAAATACCAAAATAAGACTTTATAGTATGTTGTGCTTTAATATTTAAATTTGTTCATAATGGAAATGATTCAAATTATTATGAAATATTTAAATGTAATTAATTATTCCAAATCAAGATATCACGTACCATTTAAATTGTTTCTATATGTAGATAAAGTCAGTTTTAATACAAAATCAGAACAGAAGTTGTTCTTCCATTAACTATTTTCAACATTATAGGGTTAAGATTTCCCTTTCAAGCATTCAATGACTAGTTTTTACAAAGCTAAATTTCAAGTTGAATAAAATAAGAAAGAAAAAGAAAAATACATCATACAATCTATTGAGGAATTTACTAAATATATAAGTGTCTATTGCAAATATGCTATTGAGAGCATAAAGTTTAATATTTTAAAAAATAAATTGAAGTTTTTAAATAACTAATAATGATTAAAACTAAAAATAGAGTACAATGCATTAAATGAAAAAGGAAAGGAGTAAAGTTTAACTCAAAATCATGTTGTTTAAGAAGTATGGAAATTTGTTTATTGCATCTAGTAATCTTAGTATTAGATGGTCATCTAGTTGGTAAGAAGATCCGATGAGCACGAGTGTCTCTATTGATGCAGGTATATCTCTCGTCTACGTAACTAGTGCATTTATATTTAAAGTATCTGCTCTTGTGAACTCTTAAATGATGTATACACTGTGTTGTCTTAAATAAAATTTCTACTAAACTTAAGGTTTATATAAAGCTCAATTTAAACTTTACATACAGTGTTCAAATAAATCTCAATGTGTTTGATTTTATTAAAAATTTATTTACCAATTGGAAGAATAGTATAATGACGTTAATTAAATATTAAACATAACAGTTAGGATATGCAGATTTAGAATTAATAATATCTATCTTTACTGTTATTAATAATATACAAAAATAATATTTTTCTTCAACTTGTTTCTTCACAGTTAAGTGGAAATTTATCAAGAAGTGGACTTTAGGCCTAACTCAACCTTACAAAGCCGGTTTTGTAAGGTTGGCTTAGGCTTAAAGTTTACTTATGATATGGTATCAAAGCCTATCCTAACACGGTTGTTGGGCCTATTGAGCCACCTGTTATCGGGCCGCTATCGAACCACTCTTACATATAAGTTTCACGCTCAAGTTAAAGAGTCTCGACGGGACGGAGTGTGTTGGAAGGAATGACAAAAATTTGATTAGAGACATTGTCATTAGATTTAGGCTCTTGTAGAAGAGCTAACAATATTTGATATTGCTCAGGTGTAAAACTAATTTGCTAAGAATGTAGCTTTGACCTTGAACCTTCATAATTCTGTTGGTTATTATTACAGTTTGCTTTATAATTTTTAAACTTGAAGTGAGGTGGAAAACCATGTTTTCTATGGCATGTATCAATCACATGTCCTGTCTTTCCATAATGAATGCAGACTTTAGAAGTATATCGTCTTCCATAACTACCAAAAATTTGTCTCTCTTATTGTGTATCGAGAGAACAAATCATATGTTGCTGAGAACTAACATGATAAGGTGAACTAACATGACTGGAAACTTTTAGTCACTCCTATGGATAATCTTGTTAAATTGTCTTCTACTGGAAGTGTGTCTTTCACGGATGTTCATGCCTATAGAAGATTGATTGGAAGACTTATGTATCTCACTAATACCCGACATGACATAACATTTTCTGTTCACCAACTTTCTCAGTTTCTTGATAAGCCTACAATTGCTCATTATAATGCAGCAATTAAAATTCTCAGGTATATGAAAGGAGCTCCAAGTCTTGGCTTATTTTTCTCTTCCAATAGTTCTGCCCATCTAAAAGCCTTTTGTGATAGTGATTGAGGCACATGTAGTGATTCAAGACAATTAGTGATCAGTTTTAGTGTGTATCTTTGAAATTCTCTTATACCCTGGAAATCAAAGAAGCAATGAACAATATCAAAGAGTTCCTGTGAAGCTAGTTACAGGACAATGGCAACTGCTACATGTGAAATTCAAGGGCTAGTTTATATTTTTCAAGATTTAAAAGTTCCTTTTGAGCAACCATCTCTTTTATCTTGTGACAATGACTCAGCAAGATACATTGCAGCAAATCCAGTGTTTTGTGAGCGTACGAAACATATAGAAATAGACTGTCACATTGTTAGAGAAATATTGAAGAAGGGTCTCATCCATTTGCTTCCGATTCCCACCATAGAGCAAATAACAGACATTATACCAAAGTCTTAGGTCCTCAGTCTTTCAAGAATATTTGTTCCAAGCTGGGTCTCATCAATATTTGCTCCCTAGCTTGCGAAGGGGTTTCATAGGATATGGATACAAGGCTTCTAGAAGGAAACTGATATCAATTATGTGATTTTGTGTTTATCACAGGATCAAATCGTTAGAAGGAAAGAAATATTAATTATTTGATTTTGTCTTTATGACAATAATCAAATTATCATCAATTCTGTTTATTTTGTGTTTTATGATAGTAACAGATTGTAATATTTTTATTTATTTTTTTCTTTAGCTATACCTAGAATGAGTACATTATTTGTATATATTCAGTTAAGTTCTTTGTTTTTTATCAATACATAGAAAAAACAGAGAGAATATTTCCATTCTCATATCCTTTGTTCATTTTTGTTCATCTCTTTATTTTCATAATAAAATTAAATATATATATATATATATATATATATATATATATATATATATATGTATTAAGATTTAGAAATACATCTTTTAATTAAATATGATTTTGTCTTCATTTATTCAATGGTGTCTTCTATAACAATCTTTCTCAAACAGTTGAATATTTCTTCTCATAGATTTCCTATCTTTTTATATAATTATAACATAGACTAGATAGTCCAATAGACCGTTCTTTTGAGTGAGTAACACTTAAATTGATTCTAATATTTTAGTTTGGGTATTTGTTCACCTATTAGGTTTAAAAAGTATAATCTTTGACAAAAAATAATTATAATAATTGAATCTAAAATGAATAACTTCTTCAACATAAATATTCCAGAGTTATAAATTTTATATATTTTTATAATATTTAAATATAATTTCTTAATTTGCATCAAATTTTTTAAATGTTTCTTTAGTATTCATGTGAAGCATTGAAAATTGAATCAGTGAAAATAAAATATGTTGAATTAATGTTCTTTTTCCTAATTGATAGCGAGCTATTTTAGAATAGGTATGATATAAATTTTGTTCTATAAAGAATAAATTGTGTTCATTCCATCAACCTAAAATTGTATGGTATAGAATTTGCATTTCACATTATTTTAGTCATTTGTCATCCATTTTTCCTCTTCATATTGTCGTTATAGTCATAATCATTGTTTTAAACACACTTATTTCATACAAATTTATACATGATAACGACAATAATGACAATATATGTAAAAAAAATTGTACACGAGGTTTAGTTGTCACTTCTAACACCTACAAACACGAGTCACAACAAAGACCTTGAACCAATCAACCTGTGAGACAAACTTTCACAGCTAATGCTTTTAAGTTGTACTTAATGTTAAATTATTAGACGGTCTAAAATTGTTTTAGATGGTCTAATCATCTAATAAAGTTTTGATGATAATAATACTTCAAGTATGTGTTTGTGTTTGATGATCTTACGTTTATTACATTAATATTCACATATCTCTAAGTATGATGAGTATGTACAAATGAGTTAGAAATGGAAATAAGTGCTTATTTATTATTATTTTATTAAATTAATTTTGTTTAAAATTAAAAGAAAATGAAAGTTAAAAATAAATAAATATAAAAATGACAAATGTTTTAATTTTTTTTAAATTTGCTTTCAATTTTTTTTTAGATCAAATCATTCTCTGCACCTTGGTCCATGGTTTTATCAATATTTGCTTACAATAAAATTAATTTGATTTAACGTATTTTATTTACCTATATGTATTTGCAGAAACTTTTTTTGAGATTAAGATGGGGCTGTTACGTTACTATAGCTAAATACAGAAACAATTTAAAATGATTTTGCTACACAAAATTTTGATTTGGTTTTTCTAAATCTAAAAAATAAATTAAAGTGCCTTTCACATAAATATCAAAATAAGACTTTATAGCATGTTGTGCTTTAATATTCAAATTTGTTCATAATGAAAATTATTTAAATTATTATGAAATATTTAAATGTAATTAATTATTTCAAATCAAGATATCATGTGCTCTTTAAATTGTTTCTATATGTAGAGAAAGTCAGTTTTAATACAAAATCAAGAACAGAAGTTGTTCTTCCATAAACTATTTTCAACATTATAGGGTTAAGATTTCCCTTTCAAGCATTCAGTGCCTAGTTTATATAAAGCTACATATGAAGGAACAATTTCAAGTTGAATAAAATAAGAAAAAAAAAGAGAAATACATCATACAATCTATTGAAGAATTTACTAAATATTTGAGTGTCTATTACAAATATGCTATTGAGAACATAAAGTTTAATATTTTAAAAAATAAATTGAAGTTTTTAAATAACTAATAATGATTAAAACTAAAAATAAAGTACAGTGCATTAAATGAAAAGGAAAGGAGTACAGTTTAACTCAAAATCATGTTGTTTAAGAAGTATGGAAATTTGTTTATTGCATCTAGTAATCTTAATATTAGATGGTCATCTAGTTGGTAAGAAGATCCAATGAGCACGATTGTCTCTATTGATGCAGGTATATCTCTCGTCTACGTAACTAGTGCGTTTATATTTAAAGTATATGCTCTTATGAACTCTTAAATGATGTAAACACTGTATTGTCTTAAATAAAATTTCTACTAAACTTAAGGTTTATATAAAGCTCAATTTAAACTTTACATACAGTGTTCAAATAGATCTCAATGTGTTTGATTTTATTAATGTATAATATATTACTTTTTCTCTTCTCTCATTGTATCTTGACTTCTTTCATAATTAAGAATCCATTAATTAGTGTTATCTATAAATAGAAAGAAAGAAAGTCAATAAGATAAAAATTAAAACATAATTGCCAAATTTGATATCGAGAAGTTATCTAATGTTAATGACTTCGACATGATTACGAAAGTGTCCATCATTTGCTTTAGATTTTGCAACTTCCTTGGAAATTTGTAGTAAAAACTAACAAATTATGCTAATTTGTGATTGTTTGAGCTTTGACATTTGGATATCTCAAGAGGAATAAGTTGGAAACATAAGCAGAGAAGTGATATTCCCTGGATATGCTACAGGAGTAAAGAGGTATAAGTTGTGGAAGTTCAAATGATTGATGTACAAGAATTTGGAGAAGAACAAAAAGAAAGCTTAGATTAAGAGGAATTATCCTAACTTTAGATTAAATCTTGTGTAAGAGATAAACGAGACATTAAGTAATGAGAATCAACCTCCAACTTCTCACTTTAAAATGCCAAAAATGTCAACTTGGACTTAAGCTATCAACTTACGTGTGATAAGGAAAGTAAGATGATCAAACTTACACAAAAGTTGCATTTGTTAATCTTATTTGTTATGCTTTAGTACAGCTGAAGAGATAGACACGGAAGAACTAAGAAACATCAAGGACACATAAGAAGGTGTAAAGGGTCAATAATGAGAGCATTCCATTAAGGAGGAGCTTGATTCTTTTAATAAGAATCTAACATGGACACTTATAGATATAATTGGAAAATTAAAATATTGCTATATGTCAGTGGGTATTAAAGAAAAAGGAAGGAATACCAAGTGTGGAAAAAGAAATATTCAAGGCAATACTGATAATGAAAGATTTAAACAAGTAGAGGAAATACTTATAATGAGATTTTATCTCGTGTGGTAAAGTATTATTTGATAAGGATTTTGAGGTTAATTGTTAATATATACAATCTGGAGTCAAAACAATTAGACGTAAAAACATTTTAATTTGGAGGAGATTATCAATATGCAACAAAAATTATCTAAGAAATATTTCTCTTGTAAAACTCACTTTATTCATTAAAATAGAGTTAATAATAATGATATAAGGTTTGATATAATTATGATAGTTGTATCTATATTTTAGAAAGAGAAGAAAATAATATATTGTTCTTGTTCTTATATGTAAAAAAATATCCTTATAATCATTAAATATAAAAATGAGATAAGAAGACTTAAAGAAAAATTCAACTCAAGGTTTGAGATGAAGACCATAGTCCTCCAAGGCAAATGTTGAGGATGGACATAAAGAGGGATCAAGTGATGGGAAAGTTGTGTTAAGATTATTGTTAAGAGGTACAGAATGCATTAGTCTAAACTATTATTTACACTTTTGGTAATCATAGAAAAATTTGGATTATCCAAACACTTTGTTCTAAAGATAGAGGATGTAGATGAATATTATTTCATATACTAATGAAGTAGGGAACATCATGTAGAGAATGGCTTGTGCAAACTAAATCTAGCTCACATTGTTAGTGTTGCTAGCATGTATTTGATGGATCTAGGTGTGCTCATTAGGAGTCATTGAATTAGGTGTTGACATAGTTGAATGGAAAAATATTATTTGGTTTAATGTATAGGTCATTTGCTCATAGTAAAGACAGTATTGAGATTTTTGTAGATGCAACTTATCTAGGAAATGTGGATATAAAAAACTTTACTTTTGAGCTTAGGGTTTAGGGTTTAGTATTGCAATTTGTTGGAAAACTAATTTACAATTAGTGGTTGCTTTATCTACTATTAGACATAGTATATTGTGCTAAGGAAAATAGTAAAGAAGGCTCTATAATTAAAGGAAATAATAGAATAGTTGGGTATTGTACAACATTGTGACTGTTGATTATGATAGTCAAAGTGTCATATATTTAAGTTATGTTAAACTGCATTGTATTAGCGATGTTGTTGAGTTTGGAAAAGTCAGATTTTGAAGGTAACTTTATAGGATGATCATGTAGATGTGTTTACTAAATCTATACTGAGATTTGGAGGATAAACAATAATAAAAGAGTTCTTTCACGATTTGGAGTCAATATGGAAAATTATGAAATTTGATATAAAATCATGTCATTACTAGATTATGTGTTTAATATTATTAAAACTAAATGGTCATCTAGTTAGCATGTGTATCTGATGAACATGAGTACCTCTGGTGATATGAGTATGCTTATGATACATGCAACTAGTAGAGAATGTACTCTTCTAAACTTTTAGAGCATATATAACATCCAATGTCTTAAATGCTTTTTTTTATTACACTTGAGGTCTATATACAATATATTTAATCTTATTTTTCAATAATAATGTTTCTTTCTTCCTCGTTTTCTTTCATTATTTTAAATTACACTTAATGTGGTCTTATTTATTTAAAATATAATTTAGTTTACTATATTTTTAAAGTGAATCAAAATATTATTTTCATGTAACGTTTGGTACATTTAACATTAAGAAAATAATCTAACATTTTTAAATCAATAACAATTATTACAACTAAAATTACTTACAATGCATTAGAAGGATTATGTAGGAGAAAAAGAAATGAAAATTAAGTTAAAAGAGAAGAAAGAGAAGGGTAGGTAGGATGGTAGGGAAGTGATGGAAGATGTGGTGGAAAATTGAAAGGTGGGTTGGGATGTTGTCAAGATAGGATGTAGGGGTAGGGAAGAGGGAAGAGGAAGGGGTGAGGTGCAAAGTGGTGCATCAGGAACAACTGTAAGTGGGGTGGTAGAAAAAGAGAAAAGGAGGAAAAATAAGGAGAATTGAGAAAGGAGGAAGAACGGGTGGATTGGAGTAAGGTTAATAATGTGAAGAGGGGAGGGAGGAAGAGGGGTGGTTAAGGAGGAAGAATAAGGGTGGGTGAGAATAGGAATGACAAACAGTTCAAACTTATACATGCCTTACTTTTGTGTTGGAGACTACTTACTATATATATATATATATATATATATATATATATAATTTAAGAAATATAAGAATTCTTCAAGTATCATCCGTGCTAGAAGGTACATGCTTTACGGAAAAATTTATTGTTTATCATTTTCTCTAATTTTGATCTCTCTGATATTTGATATCTGATATAGCTACTATTGTTTGTGATATTTGTGATATTGTTTAGGTCAGATTCTTGGGGCACTTTCAACCCAATAAGGAAAACCAACACTGATTCAAATGAGAATTAGAATATCAAGAGACGTGACCTTTATTTAGCAGGTGAGAGCGTTAGGTAAGGAGTATATTAGAGAGTTGCACCAACTTCTGTCCTCTCATTTAATGAAGTATTGATTTTTTAATTTTCAAGAATTTAAGTTTTGTAGATGAACTTTTAATATATTTGGTCAAATTTTAGTTATAAATTTCATATTTATATATGTCTTTGACTTTGAGCATAATTTTCAAATCGAAAATATTGGTCAAGCATATGGATAGATATAGAGGATATGAGGAATAGAAAATGTCTTTCCTTAAACCCAATTATCTGAGATGTTTCTTGAAGAAGAGAAGTTTATTTAGTTAATGAATAAAGCACATTTAATGCATATTCCGCTATAAAGCTAATCAAAAGCAAGAAAGACACTTCGGCGAATCAAAAGCGGACTGAACAAAAAGAAAAAGATTTTCTCTTGTGCCTATATAAGTCATCTAAGAAGAAGAAGAAGAAGAAGAACAAGAGAGCTCACATTGCAACAAGTATTGAAAGGATGTTGAAATTTTTTTTTGCCTTAAATAAGCTTATTTCATTTGTCATAAGCCATAAATGACTTGTTGAAAAAATACTTGGTTAAGCAATAAGTGGCTTGTTCAAGGATACTTCAATAGGGTCAATAATGACTACAATCCAAAAAAATACTTAAAATTTTTAGTCCGAAGTAGTTGAGTGTCAAAAAATACTTGAAGAGATTAGCCAGGAATGGCTACAATTTGAAAAAATATGTGTTTCTACTTCACAATAATAATAATAGAACTTGATTAGTTAGTCAATAACTCAATGTATTATGCACTATCAAACAAAGCAATATAAAACTATTGAGTAATTCTTCTTCCCTTATTCTTTTACATTATATTTTATTTAGTCTTAGATATTGTCTCATCACACAATATCAAGCAATACTTATAAAAAAGTTTATTAAAATTTTAAAACATAATTCAACTCTCATTTCTTATATTTTTTTCCATTTTTTCAATTATTTATACCAACTAAAGCTTTAATTATTCTTCTCCTAGCTAGCTAATTTAGATAAACTAATTTAGATCAAATCGATAGATTCGTAATATCAAAATTGAAACCTACACAGAGAAAGATCATGTAAAAAACCTTACAAGTGTGTAATTTTAGGCTATATTCAAGATGTCTTTACATGTGTAAGTTTTTTGTTTTAGAACAGCGAAGAATGAAATAAATAGGAACACTTAAGGGGTACTTCAACCCTATTACAAAACCAAATAGCAAACTCTCCTCTACCACCCATGCCACCAAGAGAACAGGCTCCAAAATTGACCTACATAGTGTACACGAGATAATACAGTAGCAAGAAATTGCGGTAACCAAACTAAACGTAAAAGTTACATGTGAAAGTGATATTTGTCATTGCATATATGCTTAGGTTGGCGCTTTGTATTAATTATACTCAATTGTATGATTGGATAAATTTTGGAGTTGTTTTATTTTATCACCAATCTTTGTAGAGAGCTAAATAGACTACTTAAAATAATTTATTTATATAATAAATAATTTACTTAAATTTAGATAGAGTTAAATGTCCATGTAGGGAACTTGTTAAAACTTAAATAAAAATATATTTATCAAATATAAAGATCAATTATTTATTTATTATTATATTAAATATAAAAATTATTAAAATATTTTGTATTTAATAAGATATTTTATTCTTTATTTTATAAGACTCCGTTAACAAAATTAGAATGAAAAAAATTAGATGATTTAGTTAATTATATTAAATTTTTCTAACATTATATATTTTTAAAACTGTCATTAGTATTAATTAAACTTAGTTCTTTTTCAATTATTTGCATTAGTTTTAACTTCTTTAATCATTTTCATCACCGATATATTTATTACTTTAATTTGTTAGGTTATGTATATCAATAGTCAAAATTAATTTCTAAAAATGTTTTGGGAATTTTAAAGTTTTAAAGATTCTAAAATATTAATGTGCTTTAATTGATGTCGGAAAAGTCAGTCATGAGTAAGGTTTAGTTGTGGAAAAGCAATTAATGTAATTTTTGTGAAAAGATTTGTTAAACATCTAATTGAAAATTTTGCATTTAGTAATACTTAGGTCAGTGAAAGTTTCAAGTTTGAAATTTACGTCAAGTTTGTCTGGTGGATTTGTTAGAACTAGTCGTTTTCCCTTGAACACTACTAAATTCATGTAATGACGGATAAATCACGGAGTAATATATTATGAAGTTCAAGTAAATATATGAATGAATTAAATAAGTTTTTAGAGTTTGGGATCGATCTACCAATGATGCAAGAAGGTATCCATGTTCTAGATGTCATTGAGAAACCAGAGATATTGTGTTTGATCACTTGATTTGCAAGCATGCAATTTACTAGAAATTGTAAAGTCTGGATTTGACATGGGGAAAAATATAATATAATGGAATTAAGAGACACAAAGTAGTAAATGTGTCATTATAAAATGAAAATTTTGTGATAAATATCATAAATAATGTATTTTTAATGAATAGAAACTATGATGCCCATTCTGATGCAAATCAAAGACCTTCTGAGTTTGCATACGAAAGATCTTCTAATAATTAATGAATTGTGTTAGAAATTGTAACCAAGAATTGTATGAAGGATGTTAAAAGTACTTGAAGTTATCTTTTCTATTAGTGTTGTATTATATAAAATTTTTGTGTGTTATTACTAAGAAGGTTATGACAATAATTTTAAAGTTATTAATTGAAGAATTCAAGTATGTAAAATCTTCTACTTCTTTCACTAAGTAAAAACGTGTTTTACAAGTTTGGTCTTAACTGTTCTTTGCTGAAAAAAATTGCATGTTATATTGAGGAAAAGACGAAAACTAGGAGAATTGCAAATATTGTAATAAATCTAAATGGAAAGAAAAGGATACTAGTGACAAAAAGAAAACTATCAACACATGTCTTACGTTACTTTCCTCTGAAACCATGATTGTAAAGGTTATTCATGTGTCCTAAAACAGCAAAGCCAATGGGAAGACATGTTTTAAACACTAACCCAAATGGATTGTTGAGGCATTCAAGAGTTGCTAAAGCATGGAATAGTTTTGATCAACTTCACTGTAAGTTTGCTCTTGAACTTAGAAATGTTCACCTTGACCTTGCAATTGATGGCTTTAATCCTTCTCAAACCATGCATAATAGTTATAACATGGCCAATGAATTTAATTCCATATAATTGTCTTCCGTGGAGTGCATGAAGCAACCATTTTTTATTATTTCAGAAAAAAAAGTCAGAAAATAAGATAGATATGTACCTATAACCTGTAGTGAAAGAGTTGAATGAGCTATGGATATAAAGAGTGGAAATCTATATTCTTTCTTAAAAGAAGTGTTTGTAATATAGTGTCTCTCATGTGGCCAATAAGTGATTTTCTTGGAGGTGGAATACTTAAACTAGCTAATGCTTGTCCAACTTGTAATTTTGATGTTTTCCCTTGTCCATTAAGACATGATAAAAATGGTGTTTCATGGGTCGTGGCCATTTTTAGAGAGAAGCAATAAATTTAGATTGGTGAATAAACAATTTGATGGCACAATTAAATTAAGATTTCCACTAAAATTATTATTTGGATTTGAAACTTTTAAACAATTTGATGTCATAACCTTTGACAACAATCTTAAGTAGAGGGAGACTATGGAAGAAAAAAAACCATATTCTTTAACATTCCTTATATTGAAAGGACAATCTTTTACGTAATAACCTTGATGTTGTGCTCATTGAGAAGAATGTGTATGATAATGTGTTGTAAACATGCTTAAAGATGAAAAATTAAAAGATCATCTAGAAGCTCATTAAAATCTAAAATGGATAAAAAGAGACCTTTGGCTAGATGAAAATGGAAAATATATTCTTTTACTATTTTATATGACAAGAGAATAAAGATACATATTTCTCAATACATTAAAGAATGTGAAGATGTCAAATAATTACTCAAGTAACATATCTCGTTGCGTTGATAATGAAAACTATAGGATATTTGACCTCAAGATTCATGATTATCACATCCTCATGCAACATTTATTTTGTATAGATACAAAATGTTTTAATTGACCATGCAATTGCAATGTTGGTAGTAGAGGTTTGCTTATTTCTCAAAGAGTTGTGTTGTAAAAGTTCAATGTCTCAAATATTGACATGCATTTAAATTTAACATATGATTTTTTTATGGTAGTGAATTCATAACAATCACTAAGAGGAAGATAAGAAACCGAAAACTTTCAAATATAATCTTAGAAAGGATAGTTAATAAATCATTTGCATAACACCATGTAAGTTTGAAAATATAATGAATCAAATTAGTAAAGCCTTTCAATGACATCAAATTTATAATTACTTGTTGATAGTATGATTTCATATATAGGTTACAAAAACAAAGAATACAAATGCGATTTCAGATGAAATAAAGTATCTGGGTAGAGGTCCAATGCCAATTGCAAAAAGATATTTTGCATATAATATAAATGGGTACAAATTTAGAACCATAGAGAAAGATGAAGGTTTAAAAATACAAAATATTAAAGTTTCTCAAGCTTCAAATTTGAGGCTAAAGAAAATTTGAGGCTAGAAATTTTTTCATACTGTGGAGAGTTAGAAGAGGTTAACTATTATAGTTTTCTTAGACTTGTTCAATTTAGATGTATATGGATAAATACTACACGCGCTAGTACATAAAACACATTCTACGTCAGGATAATACGTCAGTTAGAACGAAATCGATGTAAACAAAAACACAGTATCATATTTTTTAAATATTTGAAGAGATATTACGACGGTTAACTCAAACCCAACATAATATATCATATTATATGTCGGTTGTCACTCATAACCGATGTAGAAAAGACTGAAAAAAGTTAAAATTCAAAATTTAAAAAGTCTAAAATGACGTTGAAGATACTACATCGGTTGAGAGGTCCCAATAGACGTAATATGTACCCCATATTACGTCAGTTGGGACTTTCCACCCGACATAACATCGTTCTCGTATTTGATTTAGTGTATATTTGATGGTAGAGTTCTTATATTGTATAGATTTATCATAGATTTAGGGTTTCAAAAATTTAGGACGAAAAAACTTCAAACGACCATAACTTTTGATAGAGAGCTCGGATTGAGACACTCTAAAAACGAAAATTCCTCAAAATGGGGTAACGAATTCACTGGCTAACAGCCTCCGGAAATTCCTAAATTCCATTGTTTAGGATTTTTTTTTATTATTTTTTACCTATTTTTTTTATATTGTAGCCTTTTATTTCACATATCTATACTTGCTAGAAAATTCTAAAACTTTTTGTGTTGTTTTCCTGTATCAATTAGATATTAATCAACCCATTATTCTTTTTTTAAAATAAGGCTTTTTACGTCGGTTGTAAGCTACAACTGACGTAATAGAAGACTTTTTATGTCATTTGTAATCGACGTAAAAAGTCTTCTATTACGTGGGTTCCAGCTCTGACCGACGTAGTATCCACCTGTTACGTTGTAATTTAGTTATTTTAGTTGGATATATGACGTCGGTTTCTATTTTCAACCAACGTAGTGACGTACATCCTACATCGATTACATAACAACGTTATATGTCCAAGACTTTCTAAGTCCTCTTCATCTATGACGGTTCTCCAGAACCGATGTAGAAGAACATTTTTCTACTAGTGATGTTTTAAAAAAATTAGACAGGATGTTCGGTAATTTATTTTAGTAATTTTTCTCAATGAATTCACTAGGTGAACTTGAATAATACAAATGGGATATTATGTTGATGATGAGGTAAATAGAGGTTGAAGTGTTTCAGTCCATATGATGTCAAGGGATTTGTATTATATGGGAGAAGTTGGAGAAAATATTACATTTGAAACGAGTCATACAATGAAAAAGATTTAAGTATTTTTTTTACAAATGAAACTAAGACAATGATGTTAGGATTGGATGAAGTAGACGATGAATTTGTTATTACAAGTAATGGTGAAAATCCCCTTCACGAAGATACAAATATGTGTGCATAATTAATAAAAATATCATGGTAAGATATTTGTTGTAAATCATGCATATATGTTATTTACTCTATTATCACATTTTTCAAATAGAATTGATATTTGTCTGATAATTACGCTCCAAATTTATGAGTAGAGTATGAACTATATTTATTATAGGTAAAGATTTCAATTTACACTACTACATTCTACTTGTAAATTGTGAATTATACTACATTCATATTTTTCAACAGTCCCATCAACCTACTTTATTTTGAATACTGTTTTGCAACCTATGACACTTTTGTCCTTAGGTAGAAGAACATTATCCCATGTTTGATTTGACTCCAAAGTAGATATTTCACACTGTATAACCTTTCTCCAATAATCATGTTTCACAGCTTTAAATAAGTGTTTACCTCAACATGTGAAGAAACAGACATAACAAAAGATGTGTAAGAAGGTGATAATTTCTTATCAGACAAGACAAAATTCAAAGGATATTTAAATCTTGAAGATGTATTGGAATACTATTATTTTCAACATTATCACAGGGTGCAAAAATGACTTGTGATGACTGACTTAAAAGAGATTGTTCTTAGGTAAAAGGACTTTAATCATAAATGCTAGGATTGTCAATTTCATTGCTAGTATCCATTATTCTCAAATTGTGAGTATGAAAATATGTTATATGTCGGTATCCAATTTATTCTTCATCGCAATCCGTTTGGGCTAATCTTTTTTCTTAAAAAAAATATTTATTTAATGAATAAGTAAAAACTTTTAAATTGTTCATAAGTAATTTTTTACTATTTTTTAAAGAAAATTTTTCATACATTTATGAAATAAATAATTTTTTAAGTTATTATTTACTTCACAAGTATCTATTTTAAATTTTAAAAATTATCTTTTAAAACATATTAAATAAGAGTAAAATGGAATTTGACTCATTTAATCCATGGGATAAACAAGATCGAGATGGATTGGATGTGGGTTGCACAAACAAAAATCTTATATCATTTTTTCATTATAATTATTTAGCACTTTTTAATTATGTAGATTGACATTTTGGTCTCTTTTAAGATTATAATGTTCTTCAATACTATTTGAATAATACTTAGATATTTAATTTATTTGTTTAACCAATTAGATACTTACTATCTTTCAAATATCAATTCCAAATTGTGGTTAGTGCTTGGTGAGATAGGTAAATATTTTGATTGGATTGTTATAAATAGGTAAGTTGAGTTAATGTATTCATATTTTAATGCAATGAATATATGAAATAAGTTGAGGGAGCAATACATGCTTAAGTAAGACAACCCACCTAAGCACTAACCTCTAGTAAGTAGAGGTAGGTTACAAAATTTTGACTCACCAAAAAGTGAGTCGAGTTGAGTTTACTCACCTTTAACTCATTCCATGATGAGTTAATCGTGTGAGCCAATTTAATTCACTTTGACACAAATACTCACATATAATACATAAATACTTATAATATCTCAAATCATATAATTAAAATCAAACATACCCTATATATAGAAAACAAAGAAATTTGTTGAGTGAAATATAATTCGTTGAACAAATTTAGATAAAAAATTAATTCATTACTCATAGAATTAGATTTCTTGGGTGAACTCTCTTCCATTGGACTAATTAAGCATATTAAGAAAAATAACAAATTTCACAATATCACATACACTGCATAGCAACGGTAAACTTAACATTTTTTAAAATAACATCACAATATTAATTTCAAAAGGTAGGATACTCACATACTCAACCAAATGTATAATTTAAAATATACACAATAAATTGCATGCCACAAATTAAGTTGTCGAAGTTCACACTCTCCATGTCTTATTTATTTGTCATCTAAACTGGGGTTACAACATCCAAATATAATACTAGAAACAATGTTAAAGCAACACAAAATAATTGTGACATCGACTAGGCATGGATGCAAAAAGTTGACGGTGCAGTTCAAAATGTATGAGTTTACCCTTGACATCTTTAACACCTTCCATCCAACCAAGAGCATGGTCAATAACATCAATTGCTCCATTTAAGATAAAATCATTGACTCTAACATTATTATTTTTGTCATTAGGCCACCCCACCATGACCATGAACTCCCACATTGAAAACACCCTTACTTTTTAACGTTAACTTCTTTCTAGTATATGTAGTTATAACTCTTATCACCTTGCGGGTTTGGACGTTGTGAAATAATTGGTACATGAGTCAAGGCTAGTTGAAGATCTTGTAAAAATGGTAATACCGCCCATTAAAAAATGTAATTATAGAGTAGCATGGAATGATTGTTGTCAAAGTATCAATTAGGAGTTATATTCTCTATATTTGACCATTACTAAGTAAGAGTTGGGATTAACTTTAAGAGTTGCTTTCTACATCAATTATCAAAATAACATATATAAAATACTCTAACTACTTTTTTCTAATGTGAAGGAGCTTTTTACTACTTCATCTACCTATTTTGGTTATAAGTAATGTAACTTAACAAAATAATTGAATTAAAAAGACTATGTTTCTCTATTATAAAAAAAGTTTTAGTTATTTATAAGTTAATTAGACTTATAAAACAAAATATTTCTTCCTTTAACGCTCAAAATATTTTCCAATTTCTCTTAATCTATTGATTTTTATCATCATTTTTATTTTTATATTTTAGTATTTTTAGTTTTATTCTATTTTTAAGTAATTTTTCTTATTTTATTAAATATTTTCCAATAATTCTTAAATTATCCAACGATATTTGATGTTAATTATATATATATATATATATATATATATATATTTATATATATATATATATATATATATATATATATATATATATATATATATATATATATGTATGTATATATTTATGGTAAAACTATAACTTAAATGTTAAAAAATTATCAAGAAAACCTGTACAAAAGTAACATGCAAAAAAATTTACATTAATTTTATGAATTATTTTTTGGTATTATTAATGATTTTTGTCGTTTTCAATTGATGTTCCATACTCTGTATTTATTAATTTTAAGAGTTTTTAATATATAGTAATATTTGAGTCACATTTTGTATTGATAAATAAAGTATTAGCTTCTTTGAAAACTTTTGGGTGGTAAAATCTTAAAGTAATTTGGACAACCAAAAGTTTGAAATAAAATTTTAAAATATCAATATATATATATATATATATATATATATATATATATATATATATATATTAAAATAGTTTATACAGGAAAAATTGAAAAAGTCATGACTCTTTTTAATCTCTTAAAAGATCCCTGGCTCTCTACTACTTTATAAAGTAGATGTGAAAATATTTTATTATCTATACTTTTGTTTTATGTCTATTTTAAGATTATATCTTATAATAATTAAATTAAAACAGTTCTTCTCATCAAACGATAATGATAAGGTAAAACTACAAAAATGAGTTGGTAATTGGTTTTGAATTCATGTTTTTGGAAATAAAACATAACCCAATGAGAGGGTTTGCAATATAGATACTGAGTTTTGTGGGTTTGTTCAGACTGAGAAAGTTAGAAGCAAAAATTCATATTATTAGTTTTTGCAATTATCATATAGTTCCATATCATAAGAGAAGGAAACAATTTACAAAATTGAAAGCTTTGTCTTCAACGTTAAAACTCCTTATCCCTTTGAATTGCACCGACCAAAATTCAAGTAAAGACAATCCAACGCGTTAATACCATTAAAGGACCTCAAATCTTTCTATAAAGAACCCCATTTCTAGCCTAATATAATGCATGAAATTAGTGCTTTGTTTTCAGATATAGCTGTTGTTTCATATTTTTTACATGAATTGGTCTTATCAGTGAATCATTAATACATTTTTTTAAAAAGTTAAAGAATGAAACATTTTAAATTAAATTATGATAAATTCTTAATGATCCTAATACCATATTAACAAATAAGTTTATCTATAATTTAATTTCATAAAATTAAATTATAAGATTAAATTTGTATCTCACTTGTGATTTTGTTATATCAGTAATGGATATAGGATCTCCGTATTATTAAATGAATGAATTGATTCACTTATTTGTTTATCACATAGAAGAGCTTTTCTAAGAAAGTTTAAAAGAAATATATAGTTTTTCTAAATCAAAATTAACTTATCTACAAAATAAAAATAAATTTTTAAATAAATTAGTTTATAAATTAATTTTATTCTATAAAAATACTATTTCTTTTTTGCTATAAATAGTTACATAAAACTCATCAAAAATTGTGATAATGATATAATTTCCTATCAGACAATAATTTTTCCGGAAGCGGACTTGTAATCAACGGTTAATAAACAAGAAGCATCCTAGGCCGGGAGATCAAATACGAAAATGTCACTCTAACTCGGAGACAAAGTTAAGCAGTGAGGCCCAAGCAGAAGCGAGAATTACTGGACTTCATCTTCCTTCACCTCCATACTTTTGTTTCTACACCACTATAATTAAAAAATATAAAATATCATTTCAAAATTTATATTTCAGATATTATAATCCTTTTATTTTAAATGATATAACCTAAAAATATAAGAAAAATATATTTTTTGAATTATATAATGTAAAATAATTTTTTTTATTTTAAATTATATAATCTAAAATATATTTTAAATTATATAATCTAAAATATATTTTAAATTATTCAATTTGAAATATAAACTTTTTTTATATTTAAAATTTGTATAATTTAAAATGTAAAACTTTTTTATATTTTAAATTACATAATTTAAAATATAATTTTTTGTATTCTAAATTTTAAAATATAAAAAATTATACTTTACATTATACATTTTAAATTTTAAAAATAAAGATAAATATAATTCAGAAAATAAAGAAAAGATAAAATGATATTTTTAATTTTTCTGTGAAAGTAGAGGAAGAAAATATGAAAACGTAAGAAGAATACCGATAGGATGGGCTGATCAAGTGGGCCGGGTGAATAAAGTTCAGTCTACTTGTGTAGTCAATTATTTTACTGTTATCTGTGACAGAACAAAGTTAAAATTTTTAAGGTTCTAAAATCTCTTTTCAAAATTTCCATACTTCACATAAGCTTGCACATAAATTTCTAATAATAAATAACTATAATATCACTAAAATTAAAATTAAAAGATAGATTAGATTCTTAAATTTAAATTTTGAAACAAAAAATTATAAATTTCATATAAATCCAGGTATTATTACATTTATGATCTTTCTATTATCCAAACCATAGATAAATTAACATGAAGTCTTTATAAATTTGTCAAATCTAAATGTTAAACTAAGTAACTCCTAAATATGAACAACAACACATTTATTAAATTATTATAGATAGTTTGAAATTTAATTAAAACTTTATTTACCAATTGGAAGAATAGTATAATGAGGTTAATTCAATATTAAAAAAAACAGTTTGGATTATGCAGATTAAGAATTAATAATATGTATCTTTATCGTTATTAATGATATAAAAAAATATTTTTCTTCAACTTATTTCTTCATAGTTAAGAGGAAATTTATCAAAAAGTAGACTTTAGGCCTAACTTAACCTAGACTTTAGACCTAACTCAACCTTATAAAGTCAATTTTGTAAGATTGACTTAGGCTTAAAGTTTACTTATGATATAGTATCGGAGCCTATCTTAGCACGGTTGTTGGGCCTATTGGGGCCACCTGTTATCGGGCAACTATCGGACCACCTTTACATATAAGTTTCACGCTCGAGTTAAAGAGTCTCGACGTGAGGGGGATGTGTTGGAAGGAATGACAAAGATTTGATTATAGGCATTGTCCCTAGATTTAGACTGTTGTAGAAGAGCTAACAATGTTTGATATTGCTCAAGAGTAAAATGAATTTGCTAAGAATGCACCTCTGACCTTGAACCTTCATGATTTTGCTGGTTATTATTATAGTTTGCTTTATGATTTTTAAACTTAAACTGAGGTGGGAAATCATGTTTTCTATGACATGTATTAATCACATGTCTTGTCTTTCCACAATGACTGCAAACTTTAGAAGTATATCGTCTTCCATAACTACCAAAAATTTGTCTCTCTTATTGTGTATCGAGAGAACAAATCTTACGTTGATGAGAACTAACATAATAAGGTAAACTAACATGACTGCAAACCTGCAGTCACTCCTATGGATAATCTTGTTAAATTGTCTTCTACTGGAAGTGTGTCTTTCACTAATGTTCATGCTTATAGAAGGTTGATTAGAAGACATATGTATCTCACTAATACCCGACCTAACATAATATTTTCTGTTCACCAACTTTCTCAGTTTCTTGATAAGCCTACAATTGCTCACAATAATGCAACAATTAGAATTCTCAAGTATATTAAAGGAGCTCCAAGTCTGGACTTATTTTTCTCTTCCAAAAGTTCTGCCCATCTAAAAGCCTTTTGTGATAGTGATTGGGGTACATGTAGTGATTCAAGACAATTAGTGACTGATTTTAGTGTGTATCTTGAAAATTCCCTTATACCCTGGAAATCAAAGAAGCAAGGAACAATATCAAAGAGTTCCTGTGAAGCTGGTTATAGGGCAATGACCATTGTTACATGTGAAATTTAATGGCTAGTTTATCTTTTTCAAGATTTGAAAGTTCTTTTTGAGAAACCATCACAACCATCTCTTTTATATTGTGACAATGACTCAGCAAGATATATTGCAGCAAATCTATGTTGCATGAGCGTACGAAACATATAGAAATAGATTGTCACATTGTTAGAGAAAAATTGAAGAAGGGTCTCTTCCATTTGCTTCCCATTTCCACAGAGAGCAACTAGCAGACATTTATACCAAAGCCTTAGGTCCTCAGTCTTTCAAGAATATTTGTTCAAAGCTGGGACTCATCAATATTTGCTCTCCAGCTTGCGAAGGAAAGAAATATTAATTATTTGATTTGATCTTTATCACAATAATCAAATTATCATCAATTCTATTTATTTTGTGTTTTATGATAGTATTAGATTGTAATATTTTTATTTATTTTTTTCTTTAGCTATACTTAGAATGGGTACATTATTTGTATATATGCAGTTCAACTGTTTATTTTTTTATCAATACATAGAAAAACAGAGAGAATATTTTCATTCTCATATCCTTTGTTCATCTATTTATTTTCATAATAAAATTAAATGTATATATATATATATATATATATATATATATATATATATATATATATATAT